>ENA-OPXV01000026-OPXV01000026.1-human-gut-metagenome-genome-assembly--contig:-NODE-26-length-63753-cov-16.836274_pt1 | contig 63753 bp, 64 predicted proteins | sample MGYA00241770_ERZ502044 | MGnify/ENA primary metagenome ERZ502044 (study PRJEB25962, sample SAMEA1965852) | human gut metagenome | biome: human gut; feature: human-associated habitat; material: faeces...
GGGAAAACCGGGGAGAGAATAAACAGCGAAAAAGGAGAACAGGAAAAGAGAAAAATAGGCAAAAGAAAGTCGAACAACTAGAGGTATCACCAACATTTTGTACAAAAGTAACTCTAAGGTGATATTTTCACAGAAATATACATAAATTAAACCTCTAAGGCTTTTAAACAGCCTAAAAGAGTTAATTTATGTATATAGAATTAGACCTTTAAAGGTCTGTATTCATTTAGACCTAAAGCCATATTTGACTGAAATGAATATTCTCCCAGAAAATTTATGTGTGACCAATTTAAGGGTGATATATGCTTTAATAAATTTTCATCTAGGGGTATCACCAACATTTTGTACAAAAGTACCCTTAAGATGAAGTCATAATAGAATTGTGGTATATGAAGTAAACAAATTGTGTATGGAAGAAGAGATATATTAAGGTATTTTACTTATGAAACTTTGAAAGTGAATTTGTATCAGATATATCCCCCCCAAAAAAATAAAGACACAGTATCACACTTTGGATGATACCGTGTCTTTATCCTTAATATGTTTTATTTCTACCACAAAGCGACTTTCCCTTCCACACCTAAATCCAGTGTAGCGGTAGCTATTCCCAAAGCACGGAACACCTTTCCCATAGTGGAAAGAGTGATTGAGCATTTTCCGCTTTCCAGTTTGCATATCTGGGAACGCTTCACACCTATACGTTCACCAAGTTCCTCTTGTGTTAGGTTTTGTTTCAGGCGTGCGTTCTTAATAGCTTCCCCTACGAAGTAAGCATCTACCTCGTCTTTGAGCTGTGCTTCCATCACATCTCTCTCGGGAGTTCCTACTTTCCCCCATACATCATCCACCAGATTATCTGCAGGGGTAAACTTCATTTTTGTCATAATATATTATTTTTTATCGTTAAAATATTCTTTTCTTATTTCTTCTGCCCGTTGTATTTCTTTTTGCGGGGTTTTCTGTGTTTTCTTTATGATTCCGTGTGTAGCAACAACAAGTGTTTCCGTTTCTGTATCCCAAAAAGCGAAAAGCCTATAGCATACACCACTAAACAATGTGCGCAACTCCCAAATCTCGGAATTACCCAGTTTCTTAAATAGATTATTATCCATCACTCCGCTTTCCAGTTTACGGATGTTATAAGTAATCTTCTGCTGCGCTTTAACAGGTTGAAGCCTCACAAAACTTTCAGCTTCTTCACTCAATATGACTTTTATAGTTTTTGCTTCCATTATATTCAACTTCAAATGCAAAGGTAACCATTTGTTTCCAAATAAGCAAACAGGGTAAATGACCATATTTGTTGTTCAATATTATTTTAGTGAGCTACCCACGCCTAAAGGCATGAGCTTCGGAGATACCAATACCTCCTCTCTTTTCCTGTTTCTTCCTGCCACGGCTTTTTAGGACACGAGGTCGGTCATCAACAAGAGGGCAGTCCACAGGCTTGACTTTCCCACGCTCCGTGGGTAGGGCTTTCAAATGCGAGTTCCTATAAAGCACACAGGACGTATTAATATTTTTTTCCCTATACGGATTTATATACTTATAATTTTTCATTAGTAAATCATTTGTTGGAAACATTAGCAGAGCTATTGTTTGAAGGCAGAAGTAAGTCATTTGTTGTAGACATAAGCAGCACATTTGTTTCGCGCACGCGCGTATTTAGTAGCTTTCTTTATAGGCTATTTAATAACAGTGCTTATAAAGCGTTGATTATCAAATACTTATATTTTATTTTACCACATTTTGGCAACATTTTACCACACTTTGGCAACATTTTACTACACTTTGGCAAGTCCGATTTTTATTTTACCACACTTTGGCAAATATTTTACTACACTTTGGCAAGTCCGATTTTTTCACTTGCTTTTTAGTTATTTATACATATTAAAACACTTTTTACTTTCAATTTAAAAGGCTGTTTTAAGTTAATCAAAATTTTGGAATTTTCCAACTATCACTTGAATGATTGTATTACAGTGATTTGATTATTTTACTACATTTTGGCAAGTTTGGCAATTCTAATTATTTTGCCACACTTTGGCAAAAATTGAAATTTGAAGTAATATTTCTTGCGTTGTACAAATTTCATCTTATTCACATTATTATAATAGTTTATGTTAATAATTGTAATAGACGTTACCTATTATTTAAACAAACACCACATTTTAAAACATTTTTTTACATGGCAAATTAGAACTTATACTTGCCTGGATAGATATTATTAGACATTTTGCGAAATTAAATGTCTAATAATATCTTATATTTCGTGGAAAATGCTATTTTTGCCAAAAAAAGAACATGAGAAAGAATTACGAAGAAATATTTACTTCAGAGAAAATAACGGTATTGTCCAACAAGAAAAACGACAGCCGGATAATGAATCTGACATGCCCTATCTACCAAACAAACTTCCTAACTGATGCGAAGCAAATTCTCAACAAAGGAACGTATCGTGCAATCAAGTTCATCGTAAAACAGATTCAGGATGAAAGAATAATGCTTGAATCCTACATTAAGAACAACGAAACCTTAAAGATCAATATATCACGCGAAGATATTCTGCGATGGTATCCGGATGAACATGCCCATCGAGAGCTAAAAGCTGCGGCAGAGTGGCTAAACAATACCGACGTGAAATATGAAACGCCGACAGGATGGGTGATGGCCAAACTTGTCGGAGAGGTAAGTTATGACATTAATACCGGGATGACAATATATATCACTCCTGGTGTTCTCCCATTATATTACGTGGTGAATAAGCATTTTACAATGTTAGATTTTGCAGTGACTATGAGTATTCAGGATAAAGCCACTCAATTTTTCTACGATAAATGCTGCAAATGGCGTTCTGCCGGTATATTTACATACACTCCAGTAGAATTAGCTGAAGCCATAAATGTCAGCCCTATTACCAATTTGCTTAAAACAAGATATATTTTATCGGCTGATAGGGAAATGAAAAAGTTATTTCAGGAAGGATTGATAGACTTCTATTTCGACACATATGAAATACGATCTGGTAAAGGTAGAGGTGGTAAACTGGATAAGTTTATATTCCGGATACATGACTGTCTACCTGGTTCAGAGAAGGATATTCAGGAACAAGCAAGAATGAGAACGTATATAATCGAAACAATAAAAAGTACAGTGCCTTCGTTAGTATCCGATGACATATTCAGACAATTAAGAGAACTTTCCAGAACAGAGCTGAAAGACCTTTGCAGTGAAATGACTATTTTTAAAAAAGAACTTCAGGAAAACAAAATCAGGGATGCCAGAGGAATATTGTGGTTCAAGTTACGTAATAGATACAATATCAATCCGAATGGAAGCGAAAGACTCAAGAAGAATCCCCAAAATGAATACCCTAAGTATAAAAAAATTAGTGAGGAAGTTCAGGCTAAATTACAAGATGAAGTTCGCACGAAGGAAGAAGAATATACACAGACTGTGCTTCCTTTTGAAGAAGATAAACCAACATGGTGGAAGTATTGGACAGATACTATTAACGATATAGTTGATAATTATCAGGTAAACGATAGAAAAATAAATGAATCGGAAAAAGAAACCTTACTATATATGTTCAATGAAAAAGACAAATTTTCACCACAATATGATGGTGAAAATCTGATTATACATATAGAACAAAATATATACAAGAACTATGTCTGCCAACCATTTTCTCCACTATTTGAATGCCTTCACAAAGCTATAGTAAATAGTGTATTTAAATTTTTTCCAGGTATAAGAAAATTGTCTTATTCAGTAGACGGATATGGTGATAAGAATTTAACTATAATACCAGTTAAAGAAATTGGAAATGCATAAATCCAAAAAATGTTCGTTTTTTGGATATGTTGCAAATGTAAAAAGTTTAAAATAAAAATAAACTTATACGAAACATCATTTATCTTTTTTTAACCTAAGATACCTGTAAACAGAAGAAATGGGAACTCCAGTTTTTAAGGATATATCTTTTTTGGTGTTCCCATTATTATTTAAATCAATAATAGACTTGTATTTCTCTTGACTTATACATATGCCTGGTGGCCGTCCTATTCTTTTCCCTTTCAATCTTGCTATTTTAATGCCTTCTCTCGTTCTTTCACTTCGCCCGTTGATTTCTATTTCCGCAAATATTCCCGCTAGTTTGAAAAAAACCTCACCAATCATCGTAGAAGTGTTAATTCCCTCTGTTAGAGATATTATAATAACACACTTTCTTCTAAGTATATCAATAACTTCACACAAGTCTTTTGCGGATCTTCCAATTCTATCAATTTTCCAGACGATGATAGTATCTCCTGCAGAAGACTGCTTTATAAGCTTCTTAAGAATGGGACGATCCATTTTTCGTCCACTTTTTTTTTCAGTAAAAATTTGTTCACAACCAGCTTCCTTTAAAGCATGAAGCTGCATATCCAGATTCTGATCACGAGTTGAGACCCTTGCATAACCGATTTTCTTCATAATACAAAGTTATACCAAATTCTTTTTTTTTTCAAAAAACGAACATTTTTTGACTCATGAAGAAAACTAAATTACTTGCATTAGCTCTTTTGTGCTTCACAACCAAAGTTGTGTATGCTCAATCTTATTCCCTTCGTTCAAATATTATAGGGTTAGCCACTACAAATTTGAACTTGGAAGCATCTATGACATTAAATAAGAAATGGTCTTTGCATGTTCCTGTACAGTACAATCCTTTCAAATTTTCCAAAAACAGACAATTCCGGAACTTCTATATTTCTCCGGGAGTTCGCTACTGGCTTCTACAGAGTTACATAGGTGGCTTTGTTGGTATATATGGAACAGCCGGCACATATAGTGTAGGAAATTTGTTTGGAAGTAAGTACAGATATGAAGGTGAAGGTTACGGAGTATCTGTTTCTTTTGGAAAAGCCTATCAACTTAGTAAGAGTTGGAATTTTGAGTGGGAAATTGGTGCCGGTGCAGTATGGTTGGACTATGATAAGTATTGGTGCAAAAGGTGTGGTGATTTAGTTAACAGCAAACATGTCTGGTCATTTCTTCCAACAAGAGCAGCATTAAATTTCGTTTATCTCTTCTAAGCTATGAAGCAAAACAAATTAATATTACCAATAGTAGCAACCTTAGCAGTATCATGTGCTACTCATAAAACTATTAATCGCGTTCGTATATCACAGCCCAATATGGAAACAAAGAAAGACACAAGCTATCATTTACCTCAAATGATTAAATGGACTGATGAAAAAGGACAAACGCGAATAGTAACACAAGCTGAGCGCGATAGCATTACAGGAGAGGAAATTACAACTGTTCAGCTTAGTGAAATTACTGTCACAGCAAAAAGTAAGCAAGTTGCTGAAAGAAATGGGAAGATCAATTTAGATTTCCTTATTACCGTACCATCGTCATTAATAAACAATAAATGGCAGCTACAATTAGCACCAGTAGCGTTTCAGGTAAATGATACAATCGAATTAGACAAGATATTTCTATCCGGAGCGGACTTTTCTAAAATGCAAAAGAAAGGATATTTGCAATATCAGGCTTTCCTATCATCCATCATTCCAGATAGTCTATATCTGAAAGAAATGTTTAATCAGAAGGGCTATAAAAGAGCAATGGAAGAACTGGAGAATGAATATTATCAAGCATGGAAAAATGAGGTTATACAAAAAGAGCGCTGGATTGACTGGTCAGATAAAATAAATGCCCGATTTGCATATTTCAATTTTAAAGTAGACCAAAATCGTGCCTCTATTGCTGGATATAATTCTATTCTACGATATCTACCTGCTTACAGTATGTACCGTCAGTTGGATAAAGAATACACTCCATCAAAATGGAAGATATATGCAGAAGGAAATTATCAAATAAGAACTAAAAATATAACTTCTGAAGATTCAATAGCCATCACAAAAAAATTTACGAATTACAAAAAGATAGCAGATAACCAGAAGAAGAAGGAAATGTTGGATGAAATGTATAATAAATATGTCCGTTTCCCTATTCAATCAGCACGTCTTGATACAATCATAAAGGAGGGTAATAATTTTATTTATTATTACAAACAGGAATTACCTGCCACTGAAAATTGCAAGAAAATAGAACTTACATTAAACGGGCAAACCTTGTCTAAAAATGAAACGGTTACACCCTTACCACCATCAGACACATTAGTGTACTATATCTCAAGTATGGTACAGTTCCTCGACCATACCCCCAGATATAAGAAGAAGATTATTTCCAGAAAGGATGAAGTAAATGTAACAGCTTACGTAAACTATAAGTCATCTTCGACAACATTCGAAGAGGAAATCGGGAGTAACAAGAAAGAGATTGATAAGGTTTTTGAAACAATCAAAAACATCAATTACACTGGAGAGTTCCTGATTGATAGTATTTACATGACAGCAACATCCTCTCCGGAAGGTAGTTCAATAATGAATCTACAACTTTCCAAAGGTCGTGCCATTAATTTAAAGAAATATCTGCAAAACAAATCGGATGATCCAGAAGGAGTTGACTCTCTGTTCCGTCCAAGATGGATAGGAGAGGACTGGAATAAACTCCATAACCTGATATATAAAGATGACAGCTTAACCAATAGGGAAAGAATAATGTCAGCCTTTAGCATAGAGAATTTGGACAAGAGAGAACTGGCTTTACATCAACAACCTGATTACTCGTATATAAGAAACAAGTATTATCCTCTTCTCAGGGCTGTTGAATTTAAGTTCTATTTACATCGTCGTGGGATGATACAAGATACAATAGTTATGCCTGTAATCGATTCCACTTACATGAACGCTATTAAAATGATTGAAGAACGTAAATATAAGCAAGCGCTTGTACTTCTGGATGATCAATATCCAGAGGACTATAATACGGCAATCTGTCTTATGTCACTCGGATATGATAAGCGAGCATTAGATATTATGCTCAAACAGGCTGATGCATCAGATCGCAACTATATACTTGCAATACTATATGTACGTCTGAAAGAGGAAGAATTGGCTGTTAAGTCTTATATAAAGTCTTGTGAACAAGACGAAACGAAAATCTGGCGAGGTAAGCTCGATCCTGAGATTAACGAACTTATCAAAACATATAATCTTTATCAAAATGAATATTAGGAACATACTACTATCAGTTGCCGCTGGAGCCTTGGCGTGTTCCTGCAACTTCAGTGAAGATGATTGTATACGACTCGGACATTTACGAGCGTATTGCAATTTTGCAGAAATAGAGGCTAAGGATATACCAGTTCCGACAAGCAGACATCTTATTGCTTATGGAATAAGCGACAAGACTTTGGAACTACCGGAAAAAAAGACTTTTACCCAGGACACCTTGAAATGGGATTTGCCCCGTGGTGATTATGATTTTATCTTTCTATCCGGCAACAATGAAATACGTAACATGCAGAGTTATCGTGACTGTCAGTTATACTCTGCAACAAGAGAGTCTGAAGGGAAGATTTATCTGTCAGAAAAGCAGACGTTTGTCTGCAAGCAGTTATTCCGGGAGCATTTTGATTACCAGAAAGAAACCGTAAAGGAAATCATAGCCTTACCGTTTACACAAACAATCATATTACGTCTACATGTTTCAGGCAACATCAATCCACTTACTGGAATTACGTCGGAACTGGACGGCGTAGCTGTAGGCAAATTCCTTGCCAGCAATGAATTAAGCTCTGAATATGCGACAATGACATCAGATTATATAAAGGAACAAGAAGAAAATATCTGGGTAAGTACTAATTATGTATTTGGAATAAACCAATCGACGGATAATGTTCTAAGGGTAATCACACATACAACAGATACAAGCAATGACACCTATAACATTGACCTTACACCATATCTTCAGGGTTTTGACAAATACAAAATGACTATCGACCTGAACCTCGTGATAGGCAAATCACTGACAATTGACAGTCCGGTTATCATCGAGGACTGGGCAGACGGAACTATTACAGACCTCAATTAATAAATCATTTAATTTAACAGTTTAAGTTATGAAAAGTAACATTATTATTCTCGCAGCAATGATGGCAATGAGCTGCGCATGTACCAACGAAGTAGAAGAACTATCGACTAAACAGGAAGATTCTTCCCTGAAAATTGCAACCTACATTGCCAATAGTGAAGGAACACGAAGTAGCGACGGTTTTGTGTCCAAGACACAGTTCAAGACAAATGATGAGATTGGTCTGTTCCTATACAAAGGAACATGGGGTACTTCTTATGTTGGTGTTTCAGCACAAAATAACAAATCTACATTCAAGGGTTCAAGCTGGGAACAGGCAACGCCTTATTACCTGAATGCAGACCAGGCACATGTCTGGGCGTATTATCCATATAATCAAAGTGTAACTGACGGCAAGAAAATCCCAGTGTCAATCGAAGGAGATAATGCTAATACAGATTACATGTACGGCCAGACAAAACAGACGGTTTCAGTTCTGAACACTGTTGCTGAAATACCAATGAAGCATGCCATGTCACAATTTATCATTCGCATGAAACCATCACCTGATTATCACAACAGCGGTAGTACACCAGGAAAGCTCACTAATGTAACCGTAAAAAGTAAAGCCGGATCATCTGTTCTATTCAAAACAGGAGAACTCGATATTACGACAGGTACGATTACCGGAAAGACAAGTTCTCAATCTCTTAGCTGGACTCCAAACATTCTGCTTGAAACTAGCGAAAATCACGACTACTGTGCAACCATATTCCCGAAAGTCGTGGCTCAAAATGAATTGGTCGTTGAACTGACAATCGACGGTGCAAAATATACGTTTGATATTCCTGCTATACAGTGGAATAAAGGATATAGATATATCTATGCATTTGAAATGAAAGCCAACGATGTTGTCATTGGTGGAGAAGACGGATCTAATGTAACTATTGAACCATGGAAAGATTCTGCACAAAATGACGTAGAACTTGTTCCATCAAAATAAGAAACAAATGAATAATATTAGAGCTCTAATCATATTAATAACAATTGTATTTTTCTCTTCCTGTAACAAGGAAGAGGAAAATACAGAAATTGATATCGGTCATACTGTTACTTTTTCAGTGGCACAGAGTCGTTCTACCCAAGAAGGGACTTTTGATGCTGGCGATGCGATAGGCATATTCGCCTATGAACCGAAATCTCAACAAATGTATTACCAGAATAGCAAATATGTCTTTGACGGGAAAGTATTTGTTCCAGCAACGGATGCAGACAATATTCGTGTAAGTTCAGGAACAGATTATGATTTTTATGTATACTATCCGTACAATTCTGCTAATACAGAGGCAACATCAATTTCGCATGTAGTACCAGATCAGTCGAATAAGGAAAACTGGCAGAAGGCAGACTTTTTGACAGCCACATACACCGATCCTGTTGTAGACTATAATATTACATTAAATTTTAAACACCGGTATGCCACGCTACAAGTTATTGTAACGGACAATGAGGGCATTAATCAAGCTAAAATTGCCAACGTACAATCAGCAAGCCATTTTGACCTGATGAAAGGGACTTACACTACGGACAAGACTTTATCCACTAAAGAAATGTATCTATATGCGTCAGAAGGCAATATAAGTAAGTTCCGGATAACCCTGCCTGTACAAAGTATCAGTGAGAGTAATCCTATTACATTATCTCAAGGCGGACAGAATTCCCTTGAAATGAAAGCAACGGCAACAGTACAGCTTGAGGAAGGAAAGATACAGGATTACAGCCTTGGATATAAGAAGACAATAAGCATTAATAATTATGATACAGGGGGCAGCGTATCTGGTGCAGGGCAATATGTATTAGGTAGCACATGCATCGTTTCAGCATCTCCCAAGAGCGGATATACTTTTGTTGGTTGGTATGAGAACGGACAACTTGTTTCTTCATCAGCAGATTATTCCTTTGATGTTTTGAAAGATCGAACGCTGGAAACACGTTACAGTTCATATGGCAACTGGACTGTTTCCGTCAGTGCAAATCCTACGTCGCTGGAAGCTCTTGGAGGTACAAGTATTATAACTTCAGTTGCTTCAAGAACATTGTACATCAACGGTAAATCAAGCTCCACCGAAACAGGTACACCGACTATTTCTCTGAGCGGTAGTACAAACGGGTTCACTCTGTCCGGGAATAAAGTAACTGCCGGAGTAAATGAAAGCTCAACAGCAAGGACAGTAACTGTAAGGGCCACATACAGCGGTGTAAGCAATACATGTACAATTACACAGAAAGGCGGTAATATTACTACCGGTGACTGGATAATAACAGTAAGTGCTTCTCCTGAAGTAATTGTACCTGCTGGAGGTACAAGTATAATAACAGTTAAAGCTGTAAGAGATATATACATTGATGGGGAAAAAGTTGGTACTGAAACAGGTACACCGAGTATATCTCTGAGCGGTAATACAGGCGGTTTTACTTTATCGGGTAACACAGTCAGGGCAACCAACAATGAAACAACTGCTGAAAGAAGTGTAACCGTTACTGCTTCTCTGGATGGTAAAAAGAGTACCTGCATGATCAGACAACAGGCAGGTGTTAAAACACTTGGAAGCTGGAGCAGCTGGAGTAATAATTCTCTGACAATAACGGCAAATCCGATGACACTTCAAGCTTCAGGAGGAACCAGTACACTCACTGCAACTGTCAACAGACAGCGAAGCCGAACCATATATTGGAATAACATAGCTACATCTACAGAAACGGTAAGAGAAGATGCAGATGTAACATCGGCGACAAACTTCTCGGGAAGTGCTACTGGATTCAGACTGGATGCAACATCCGTTACGGCGTTAGAAAATACATCAAGTTCACCACGCAGCATTCTGATAACGGGCGAATATGCCGGTCTTTCCAATACGGTTAACATAACTCAAAACGGAGGCACAACGACTGAAGAATATGTATTTGAATTGAGCAGCGGGCAACAGGTAAACCTTGTGGAATCCTCTGGAGGTATCATCAGCCATTCTATTAGTTCCTATGTTATCCGGACAGTTAACGGAAAGGAAAGCAGGGAAGATGTTGACTTCACCGTTTCGGCAAATGTATCCTGGATTACACCTGGAAAGACATCCTCTTCAGTAGCTGCAAATCCAAATACAATGCAGCGAAATGGTACTATTACGTTCAAACAAAATGGAAGTAATAAGATTCTTCTGGTAACAGTTACTCAAAAGAAGAAAAATTCCGTAGACATAGAAAACTAATGAAAAAACTGTTTTATTTATTTATAACATTTATCAGTACAGCTCTGAGTAGCTGTACTGATAATGATTCACTTCATGATAAAAATGAGTTATTATCAGTAGAGTGTTATACACGCACATCTGAGAATGAAAAGAACATAGTACATGACTTTAGTATGTATATCTTTTCAAACAACTTTAACGGATATCCAGGTGTCATTAATCCGACTCACGTTACCTATTCTCATGGATGGGATTTTCCGCCAATATCTCTTTCAGATGAGATAGCAAATATATATTGTTTCTATCCCTATACGGGAGAAGCAGATTGTAAATCACTAGAACTTGAATTGATTGATCAAACGGATTATCTGGCATCTAATGTTGTAACTGCTAACAACAAAAATCCAAAGGTCAGCATAGTAATGAAGCATATTCTGAGCAAGATAAGTGTAAGAATTGACGGAAGTAATCAATGCAAAGTTGATTTACTATCAATACCGACAAAAGGCACATATAATTTGCAAACAGATGAAATCACACCGAGAGAACAGTCTGACCTGACTACAAACTCCTCCGATATTTACATATTTCCTTGCAAAGAAAAACAATTAAAAATGAATATAACTTATAACGGCAAGGAATATGACTACATCGAAATTGCAAGTGACTACGAAGCGGGGAAAGAATATACGTTCAACCTAACCATAAATAACAATAAGGATTTAGTTATTGAAGGAGATGTTATAATAACAGACTGGCAACCTGCTGGAGATTTTGAAGGAAGTGTAAACGAAAAATAAATCATATGAAAAGAAAGGTATTAACATTATTATTAATTACTCTAATAACAAACAGAACATTTGCTCAGGATGCCAGAAGTGCCATGAACCAAATATTGGACGGCTATACACTGCCAATATTCGTAGCATTCATGCTTGCTGGAATTGTTCTTGGCTTGGTTCAACAATGGGATAATATAATTGATAAGGATAATAGAGGAACACGTAAGGATGGTCTATTTGCACTTGCTTGGTACGTTGGATATGCGTTAGTTGCTGCAATCGTTGTTACAGCAGTTAAGTCAGCAATATCCGGCATATCTCTTCAAGTATAACAAGTATCAAATGAAATATACTATAAGAAAAGGTCTGGAAAGTCCCTGCAAAATCAGGGGCTTTCTATCATCAGACTACTGGATATTAGTAGCTATAATAGCCGCAATAATAATTCTCTTTGTTCTTGGACTCCGTTCGGGTATCATGGACGGAGATTGGAACTTAAGTATAATTGCATTCATCGGTGCAATAACAATCATTCCAATTATGGTTACAAAGTTCAAGAAGAATGTAAGAAATAGAAAGTTTGATGAAATAAAAAGAGAATTTACAATAAGCAATTTTCAATTAAATAATACCATCAGGAAAAATGAGAACAGATGAAGCATATAACATATTAGACATTGTCAATGAAGAGTATGGCATAATTCTCACCAAAGGTGGTAATGTTTGCATATCATTCAAGGTCAAAGAGCCAGAATGTTATTCCTTATCTCGTGAGGATATAGACCTAAGAGATAAAATGTTAAAAGAGGCATTTCGGTTTCTCCCCGAGGGCTGTTACATTCATAAACAGGACATATTTCAAAAGAAATATTATCATTCTGTCCCTATGAACTGGTCTTTCCTGGATATAGCAGATGCCAAACACTTTGAAAATAGACTTTATATGCAACATACTTGTGTACTTCACTTTGTGTTAACCGGATTAAAGTCGTTGGAAAAGTCTTACATATCTTCTCCGCTGAAATATAAAGAGAACCTGCATAAAGATGATTTGGAAAAATTATCAAATTTTTTAGAAGCCATCAATAATTGCATAAGTATTCTTAAAAATCTTAGAGATACACAAATTATATCCATCAAAGGCGATGAATTGCGAAACCTTATATTAGGGTATTCTAATCTATTTGTCGAAACGAACGCCATAACTGATATACACGTTGACAATGAATTACATGTAGGGAAAATAAAAGCAAGATATTTCTGCATATGTGATGAAACAATGTTTCCAGACAATAGTGTTTCGAGTTATGTAAAAGACAGTTCCCTCCCAATGGCCAATGCAGAACTATACCATCCTCTATTAGAAGAGTTGGGAATGTACTTACCTTATAACCACATTGTAAACCAGATTATTTATTTGGAAGGGAACGAAAAATTACGTGCACAGATAGCCCGCAACATTGATATTTATGGTTCAAACAGTTCAATGAGCAAAAGTATAAAAGTGCAGTTTGAAAAACTCGATAAGCTACAGGAGGAGATTCTTGAAGAAAACGAGATACTTGTACGTACACATTTTTCAGTCTGCATTTTTGACGAATCCGGATCAAATCTTGATAAAGCGGAGAAAACTGTAAAGGAAACATTAAATATCAATCAGTTCAAGTATTACATTCCAGGATATGAGAATCTTGCCAAAATTCATTTTTCCTGCGTACCAGGGCAGATTAGCTGTATGCCGAAAGAATATCTTGTTCTGACGACCTTGCCCATTGCACTCTGTCTATTTCTTCAGTGCAGTGAATACATGAACGACAACGAAGGTATCTTTGTACATGACCGTATGTACCAAATACCTCTTCGTAAGGATATTTGGGACGCTGCGAAGAAGCGGGTAAATGCTCGTAATGGAATGATTATAGCCGGAACAGGTGGAGGTAAATCAGCGTTTACCCTGAATTTCACTCAACAGCTTATCGAACAAGATTACACATGCATTGTCGTTGAGTTCGGAAAATCATTCAGCCAACTGTGTAAATTATATCCTGAAATTTCTTTGCATGTTGATTATGACGGTAAGACACCACTTGGAATTAACCCGTTTGAATTGCAAGGAAAAGAACTTGATAATAATGATCTGGAAATGCTGTCTGGTATTATTCAACGATACTGGAAACATATGTTTACAAAGGATGAATCAGAGAAAGAAGTCGCATTGACACGATTCATTCAGGACTATTACGAGCAGGTATCATCCGGACATAACTTCGAAAATTTCTACCGCTATGTAACAGAAAACTATAATGATATACTCAAGCGAAAAAATGTAGTAAGCAAATATTTCGATCTGGAGTCATTCAAGCTGAACTGCGGTGAGTTCATGCCAGGACAGCGATATGAGAATGTATGTAAGGATATTCAAATGGACTTTGCATCCAAGAAGTTCATCGTTTTTGAGCTAACACAAATCAAGCAGGACAGATTCCTGAGTAATCTGGTAATGAGCATGATTTTCTCCATTATTCAGAAGAAACTACTATCTGACAGACGGAAAAGAGGAATTTTGATTTTCGATGAATACGCGGAAACGGCACAAATGACAGATACGGCCACTGGTACAGGTATTCATAGTTCTGTGGCATTCTGTTATCAGAAGATACGTAAAGAGAATGGTGCGGTATATACTATCGTACAAACTCCAGAACAGCTTCCGGACGATGAGAACACGAAAAATATTATCAGTAATACAGATATGCTCTTTGTATTGCCTACCAAAGAAGTAATCTATCAGAGCATCATCGACAAATTTAAGATTACAAGAGATTACCAGATAGCATTAATGAAGTCCATGCGGAATAATTTTTCTGGTCCTCGCCCCTACTCCGAATGCTTCATGCGTATGGGTGAGAATTATGCTACAGTAACCCGACTTGAGTTCTCGAAAGAAAAATTCCTTGCCTTCCAGACAGAAGGTGAAATATGGTCTGAGCTTGAAGAAAAGACCAAAAGAATGTCCATGCAAGATGCTATAACAGAATATATCAACGAACATAAAAAATAAAAGCCATGAAAAATTTATTAGTATCCTTATTCGTTCTATTAGTATTAAGTGTTTCAAATCCTTTGTATGCACAGTGGGCTGTGGCCGATGCGCCCAATCTGGCACAGAATGTGAAGAACTTTTCGGAACTGCAGAAACAGGTTTCCCTGCTGAACGAACAGAAGAGCAGACTGGATGAATCCCTTGACCTGATGAGAAAAGTGAACACGACAATAAGCAACTCCGTTACTGTCAAAAATATTATGGAACGTCAGATCCAGTTGTCAGACAAATGCCTGGATATTGTCGGAAAGCACAAGCTCAGTACATCAACCGCACAAACCCTGATGTCGTCCATCGCACAGATTATGGCAAACAACTCACGGATGATTTCACTTTCAAGGATGATCCTTTCATCCACCGTGAAAATGAATGATGCGGAACGCCTGACGGCCTTAAATGATATCGAGAAAAAAATGAAAGAAGACGAACAAACGGTTTACAAGTTGTCTTCTTTACTATCAAGTTATGAAAGTATTAAAAGTATGCTGAAATGAACACTCCAGTATCACAAATAGACAATGCTTTCCAGGACATTTTTGATGCATATGCCTATGTAAAATCAAGTATTGTCTTTGAAGCTCTGTTAGCAATAATAGCAGGCATCATTCTTACAACATTAGTATTTAAGTTAACTGGTATTGTAAAAGATATGCTATCGGAAGGAAAAGGATTTAATGCGAAGCATTTCTTTGAACTTGGAAAGGAATATATGGCCGTAATGCTAGTAATTATCATGCTACCCGTCTTTGTTACTTTATTCGAGCAATTATTGGCATACACAGCCGATAACCTTGTAAGCAAGTTAACACCAAACGGTGCGTATGATCACGATGATCATATTCTCCGTCTAGCTGTACAAATGATTGACGACTGCCAGAACATGGATTTGGCTGACGCTGTTGTTGCTGGTATACCGAAAGTCCTGTCAGGTATTGTAATGGCTGCTATTGGTTCATTTTTCGCCTGTGCATATAATTATGTCATGCATATATTCGTTGCGACTCGATATCTAATGGTTCTTATGATGGAACTTGTAGGTCCGATTGCAATTGTCTGTCTTCTCAACAATGATACTCGCAGTTCATTCTTCACCTGGATGAAAGGGATGTTCGGAATTTTCATGCTCTATCCAGGCTTCATTATGGCCAGTGTATTTGCAGACGAGTATACAGCTAATCTGATAAGTAACTCTGTATGGCCCGCATTTGTTCTTGTAATATTTTCCTTCATATTAAAACTCACTTTATTGGCAACAGTAAAATCAATGGTAAATAAATGGTTATGATGCACATAAAAAACATATTAAAGGACTTCAACAAGTATGCTGAAGCACGAAAGAATTTTACTCTGAGAACGAAACTTGTGTTCATTTTCTGTTCAGTTGCAATTGCTATGGTACTATTCTTCAGTTATCGAGTTGTTAATAATGCAATGAACAAAATTCTAGTAGTCAATGAGGGGGGAGAATTTGTCCATTTTAAAACTATGCAAACAGACAAGCTGTTTGAAAGTCTGCTAAAAAGTCATTGTTATTATACAGCTTACTACCTTAACAGTTTTGACCGGCTAACTATAGAAGAGAATCAGGCACGCGGGTTGTTTCTTGTCAACAAAAGTGAAGCAAATACCATATTCGCCAAATATCAGGCTGACCGAGCTTACGGAGATGCTCTTGAACTCGGAGTTATTTATAGATGTGACTTTGATAAAATTAATAAGCTCCATGTTCAAGGGAATGAGTACAATGTACAGTTTACTTCTGTATTATCCATTATTTCAAATACTGGTACAAAGAAAATTAGGATAATAAGTGAAGGTACAGCCATAAGAACAACACCTAAATACCCAGAGAATGTTACAGGATTCTTTTTTAAAAATTATCAACAAACATACCAGCCTTATGAAAATTAAATATCCAGATTTCATTAAAATCAGTTTTTGTTGTGTCATAATTGAAATGATCTGCATTTTTCTTTACGTATTACAATACATTACATACTACATAACACTCTAAAATGAGAACGAAAATCATCGTATTAGGAATAATCGGAATTATAGTATTGATAATGCTTTACTTTATATATCTCACACTTCCTCAAAAGGAACAAAATAATGGGGATGAAGTAAAACTCCGGAGTGAAATTAAATCCGGATATACAGTTGATGAAATGATAAAGGAAGTCAAAAAAGATACCAAACGTAATCAATATGAAGAACCGGAGCCGGATTCTTCCAATGAAGAAGATTTAAAGCGGATTCAAGAACTTATTAGGCAGAATGAGAATATATTTCAGGAACCTATCCTAAAGCAAAAAAAAGAGAATGAAGTCTTACCTAAAGTAAAGAAAAAAACACAACCAGTCAAAGATACTGTCAATAACATAACAAAAGAACCAGTACGTCGTACCTTTAACAGCATTCGGCTAGTTAAAGAAGCTGAAACAAATGCGATCAAGGCATTCGTACACTCAACCCAAACCGTTATGGTTGGATCAACTCTGAAAATGCAGCTCACAGAAAACTGTTTGACTGACGACGGCCAACGTATAGGGAAAGGTACGCCTGTATACGGAGAGGTCACAGCGATTGACGGTGAAAGGGTTATTGTTAAGATAAGTTCGATAAATATCAACAACAATATTCTTCCTTTCAAAAAAAACGTGTATTCGCGGGATGCCATTGAAGGTATATATGTTCCTGGAAATCCAAAATCTGATGTAGCTAAGGATGCCGGAGCGGCAGCAACCAGTGGAGCCAACACCAATATATCAGGAGGCTTTGATATAGGAACACAGCTTGTGGCCGGTGCAGCTAATAGTGTAATCAACGCGACAAAATCAGCGACAAGCAAGAATATCCGAAAAGTTAAAGTAACAATTAAAACCAATTATCAAATCTTATTAATGGAGGACAAAAGACCATGAAAAAATACTTATTATTCATAATAATGCTAATCCCTTTTTTAGCACATGCGCAAATGATAGAGGAACTAGCTGCTACTCCTCTGGAAATTGGATATGAAAAAACACTACACATAATATTTCCTACTGAAGTTAAATACTGTAATGCGGGAAATGACCATATACTAGCCGAAAAAGTCAGTGCTCAGCCCAATATTATTCGTGTCATTGCAGCAGAAAGAAATTTTCCAGGTGAAACGAATCTTTCAATTGTTACAGCAGATACTAAGTTCTATTCATATTCCATCCACTATAGTGATACACCCAAAGTAAGTTACATTCATGTAGGGGACACCTCCCCTACTCCGCATGTACTTCCAGTTGGTAAGGACAAACAGATGTATCTGATCTTCCCCGGGAAAATTACATATGAAGACCACGGTTCTCAGGACATAACAGTAGAAAAAGCTGAAGGTGTAGATAACATTCTTGCGGTGAAAGCTGTGTGTGAATATCAAAAAGAATCAAATATTTCTGTAGTAACTGATACCGGTAAGTTCTACACATTCAATCTTAAATATTCTCCCAATCCTGAAGTCTTTACCTTCGTCATTGATAAAGACGAACAGCAGAAAGTAGCCATACTTGATGACGGTGAACTCACAACAGACCAGAAGAAGAAAATGCAGGAGGCAATCAACAAACATCTCCCACTCGACCTTGGATTATCGGATAAAATATCCGGAGTGGAGTTTGAAATTACTAATATATTTATCCACAACGATATTCTACTTTTCAGAATATCCATGAGAAACCGCACCCAGATTAATTATACGATAGACTTTATGCGTCTATACATCCAGGACGCAAAGAAAAGCAAGAAAACAGCTATCCAGCAGCTGGAACAAAACGTACTGTTCACATTCGATTATCCGGAAGATATTCCGGCTCATGAAAAACGAACGTTTGTCGTGGCCGTCAATAAGTTTACCATCCCGGATAAAAAACGGCTTGTAATTGAGATTCAGGAGAAGAATGGCGGCCGTCACTTCTTCTTTAAGCTGAAAAATAAATCTATTCTAGAGTCTGAAGAGGTTTTCCGAAATATTCAGGAACAAAAAACTGAAAACGAAGCCGACAAGATACTCAGGAGGGTCTACCAATGATAGCCTACATAATAGCCTGCATGCTGCATTTCTCAATATCAGCCACTCCGAATATAAGAAACAGTCTGATAAAACTGATTGAAGTGAGCAGATCCTTACAACCGATAGGGGAAATAATAGACATTCTCCACAAAGAAGGTATATACGAATCCCTACCCTTACAATGGCCGGTTAAAGGTAAATACCGGATAAGCAGTCATTACGGATATCGTAATCACCCACTAACTGGTACAAAAAAATTTCACTCGGGAGTGGATATTGCCGTTGAGCTTGCCACTCCGGTCTATGCAGCCGGTTCTGGAACTGTCATATATGCCGGACGAAAAGGAGGTTATGGACGATGCATTATAATACAGCACAAGTTCGGATTTACCACTGTTTACGGGCATTTATCAGCATATTATACTACTGTAGGCAGAGAAATCAAGCAAGGTCAAGCAATAGGATTTGTCGGAAGTACAGGACAAAGCACAGGTAATCACCTACACTTTGAGATACGAAAAAATAAAAGAGCAATAAACCCTATATGGTATGATGGACATGAGAGATGAAGTTGAACAGATAATATTGCGATCTATCTTAAAAGATGGGTTGGACGCAGTTCCACAAGATTATCTGTTTATCACAAAGTATGATTTAAAGCAAATATATTTTTCCAAAATTGAATTTTCCATGCATGGAATAGAAATAGATATAAAATCTTCTACACTAGAGAAACTCAAAAAAGCAATTATTGAAGATGCTTCATTTCCTCTTTTGCATGATGAATATAAAAAAAGTGGTAAATCCGGAGTTATGCAAAAATTACATAATAACGAAACCTATTACAAAACTTTTTTAAAGTGTATTAGAAATGGTAAGTAAAACTGTAGTAGACTATCTTGAACGTATAAAACGCCTGTATGTTCTCATTAAGCAAGAACGGACAGGTTCTTTAAATGACATAGCCAGAAAAATGTTGTTATCTAGAAGAACAATTACAAATTATATATCTGAATTAAAGTCACTTGGAGCAGATATTCGATATGATAAGTGCAGAAATACGTATTATTTCCATAATGAGTTTACCTTGTATGCAACTTTTGAAGTTAAGCTGTCCACATAATAGAATAAAAAAATGAAAAAGAGGGCAAGGATATTGCCCTAGTATGTAACTAGTTTTGTCATGGAAATAAAAAATAAACAATCAGCATTAAACAACTATTAATCGCTATAATTATGAAAGTAAAGTTTTTGTTATTAGTAGCTGTTCTGACCACAATTTTTACATCTTGTCAGAACACAGACGAGCCGAAGGAAATCAGTAAGCCTGGAGCGAACGGTAATTATCGAATTGAAATTGTAGGGAAGCAAGCAGAACAGCAGGCTTCAAGATCTTCCGGAACTATACAGTTTGAAGGCGGTACAGCTAGCGGAGCTGGACTGTATAATAGTAAAGACAAAGCAAATGTTTCAGCTACGCCTGATGACGGATATGAAATTGATTATTTCTATGGTGGTCCGGAATCAGAACCTAAGAAATATGACAATGCCAACAGTGGAGCTTCAATTTTTGATGTCGATATAGATGGTCAGGATCACCTGTTCCATGTCGGCTTTAAAGAGAAAAAACGCACCCTGACCGTCAATGCCGGAGCGGGAGGTACCGCGACGGGATCAGGAACCTACCAGTGCGATACCCCCATCACAATCAAAGCAACACCCGAAAGCGGATATGAATTTGCCGGATGGGTAATCGACCAGGGGGACGTAACCATTGCCGACAAAAGCAATGCCAACACTACCGCTACGCTGAATAGTCTTAACAGTACTATTACTGCGAAGTTCAATCCTACAACACCTTTTTGTTATATCATATTATGCGATGAACAATTCGAAACTCGTGATATGCAGAATAGAGCAATCATCTATTATTATGATTTAGGAGAGATTCCAGATAAGGAAGAAACTTATAACCGAGTTCAATATTCTGTTTATGAATGGGAATATGATTTAAAAATAAATATTATAGGAACAAATGAATTTCTTGGTTGGTATGATGGAAGCAATCATTTAATAGAGGCTACTGAAGATTTACATATTGAAGATATTACCCGAAATTACCCGAAGGGTAGTACCATTTATGCTAAAATAAAACCGGCAAAGGCTGAAGCTCCATCAAGCGTTTCGGTCAAAATAACAAGTTCTGGAACAGGTTACAATGTATTATATAGTAATCAATTCCCAAGTTCATGGCCACGATACGATAAGGCAGAAGTTGTACAATACAAATTGGTCTCTTCATGGGGAACTTCTGGAACACTGAAACTTTATTATTCCAATGATAATTCAACATACTGCACAATAACTGGAGCTAACAGCTATTATCCAATTTCTTGGTACAGAGATGAGGAACGTAGTACAGCTACAATAACCCACTGGGAATGGACTGTTGGCACAGAAACTACTTATGGAAATTGTAGTTCTATTCATGAAGTAAAAGGGGAACTTGAATATAATGGTATTCAATATTCAATTTCATACTAATCAGGTCAATATATTAGAATACTATATATAGAGATATATAGGTTTTTGTGTTAATAAATCAAACCCGTTATCTCCGTGAGGACTAAACGGGTTTTTATGAATGATACAACTGTTTAAATACGCAAGAATTAATATATACTCAATAGAGTGATATAGAGCATGGTGGAAATGGGAAATTTCTTGTGGTAAGTCGTTATATGGTTCTAAATACGGATAATGTATTTCCAGATCTTCTAATGAGATAAGTTAGTTACAACCTTCTTATATCATTAATAGTACCGGAATATCTGCCATAACAGGATTCATTAACAAAATAAAATAAGGAAAATCAGATTAATCTCAGTGCCGTGAGGCACTACCCATAGAAACATTCATACTTTTAATTTAGTGAGTAAAAAAGGTAGGAAGTACTTCCTACCTTTTTATCAAATAAACTTCTAAAGGTTTTATATTTATTGATTATTCATTAAAAATAGGCATCTGAATAATTTCTGCATTTAGACTAATAAGTTCCAACACAATGATTAATTAAAAATGATTCAAAAGAAATATTTTCTTAACTATCTTTTGAATTTATAAAACATATACTGAAAAATCAATGCAATGAATAAATCATAGAGCTATTGTTATAATATCATCCAAATTGGTGGTGTACTGCTTACTGATGTGTTCGCATTTGAGATGCCACGACTTGTCTGTGGAACCCTGAACAGCTACCTTAATGGTGTTGTGGCCGTTCTTACGGTTAATGGCATCTATGGCAGCAGCCAGGCGTGACTGCTTGTCACGGTCAATGGTATCGAACAGGTTAGTCTGTATGGCAGAGTCAGGAACTATGTTCCAGATAATGACACCGGCTTTCTTGTACTGATAACTGCCCTCTTTGCGGAAATCCATACGGACTGCCCGGACTGCGGTGCTTACAAGTTCCTGAAGGTCATTGGTCGGTACTTGCAGGTGAATGGTACGGTTGATACAGTGCTGCGGAAGATCCAGACGGAAACGACTTGTATAGGCGAAGACTGTTATCTCCGTGCAGCAGCTGTGCTGCATGCGGAGCTTGCGGACACATTCGGAAGAAAAGTTGGCGACAGCTTCCTCGAGGCTGGATAGTTCGGACAGACCGGAGTCAGGGAAACTGCGGCTGGTACAGATACTCTTTTTCTGCGGCAGTTCCTCGACATTGATACAGGATTCACCACGAAGCTCCTTCCAAGTACGTACACCGGTAATTGTGAGTAATTTTCGCACAAAACTCTCGCTTTTCTGAGTAAAATCCCAGGCGGTATTTATACCGTAATAGCGCAGCTTATCCAAGCTCCGATGACCTATTCCCCAGACATCGCCAATTTCGAAGCCCTGCAGCGCCTTGATACGCTTTTTCTCAGAATCTATCATGCATACGCCCTGATATCCCTTGTATTTCTTTCCGTAGCGGCTTGCCACCTTCGCCAGAGTCTTTGTCGGAGCAATGCCCATTGTAACCGGGATGCCTGTACCCTTTCCGATGGTCTTTACAATCTTCCGACCGTAGGAAACCAATTTCTCCCCTTCTCCGAAGCCTGAGAGATCCAGGAACGCTTCATCGATCGAGTACTGTGTCAGTTCGGGCGTGAACTCGGACAACAGCATCATTACCCGGCGGCTCATGTCTCCATACAGATTGTAGTTGGAACTGAAGACAGCCACATTGTTTGCCTCCAGGATCTCACGGATCTGATAAAGAGGTGTACCCATCTTGATGCCCATTGCCTTTACTTCGTTGCTTCTGGCCACGACACAGCCGTCATTGTTCGAGAGAACAACAACAGGTTTGTCACGGAGCAGCGGATTGAACACGCGCTCGCATGAGCAGTAGAAGTTATTGCAATCGACAAGGGCTATCATCTGCCTTTTCTAAGCTGTCTTTTTATGTTGTAGGTAAGAACTCCCCATATCAGGAAGTTGTTCTCCTCTGTAATCTTAATCGGAGTGTATTCCTCGTTAGCCGGAACGAGCCAGATACATTTCTCATTATCGTCAAAGCGAACCGTTTTAAGCGTGAACTCTCCATCGATGAAAGCCACAACGATGTCACCGTCATGAGGTTCCAGGGCTTTGTCTATGACAAGCAGGTCGCCGTCATCGATACCGCAGTCCTTCATGGAATCTCCGGAAGCACGGGCATAGAAAGTAGTTGCCGGATGGCGTATAAGTTCCCGATTCAGGTCTATGCTGTCAGTCATGTAGTCTTGAGCCGGTGAAGGAAATCCAGCTCTCACACCCTGGTCTGCAAACGGCAATGGCAGTTCACTGCTCATGTCTGCGGAGTACATTATCAGCTTGATATCATTCATAACAGTAATCCTTTCTTTTGCATCTCTTCACGCACAAGTTCCCTTTCGCTCTTAGAAAGGTCGGCTAATCGGACATTCATCGGATTTTCTTTCTGATAGGCTCTAACATCCTCTATCAAAAGTTGAAAATCGTACAGAAACTCCTTTGTTGCTCCATGTTTGGCATATATGGCATGAGCCGTTTCTAGAATTTCCACAGTACAGCTATCATCGCCCTGGAAGACTATTGCCGGTACTTCGTTTCTCACACATTCCCTAAGTAATCTGATTTGGTCTTTCATTTTTAAGAACGTTACAATATCAGTGATTATTTTTTTTTCGGTTATTAATATATTGATATAATGTAGCCTTACTGACTCCTGTTGTCCTGGTTATCTCGGCTATCGTACAGGTTTGAGAGTCGTATAATTTCAATGCCAGTTCAATTGTTTTAGAGTCTTTTTTCGGACGACCACCTTTACGTCCACGTGCCCGTGCAGCTTCAAGTCCTTCTCTCGTTCTCAGTTGTGAAAGGTCGCGTTCAAACTGACTCAATCCGGCAAAAACGGTAAAGATGAGCCTTCCGTGTGGAGTTGTCGTATCAAACCATTGCTCTTTAAGCGATTTAATGTTTACTCCTATTTGGGATAATCTGTCTACCAGATCAATGAGGAATTTCGATGTTCGGCTTAATCTTGTCAGTTCAGAAACAATTACCATGTCACCAGGTCGAAGAGCATCAAGCATCCGATGAAGTTCCGGACGGTCATTACGAGTTCCGGAAGCCTTTTCTGAATAAATTCTTTCGCATCCTTCCCTTTCCAACTGATCAATCTGCCGGTCAAGATTCTGCTCCAGCGTACTTACTCGTGCATATCCGATTTTCATGTCTGAAAAGATATTATATAATGGGTTTATTGTACTTTGTTTTACAGACGGGTTTTCGGACAAATTTAAGCGTTTTTTCCGTAAATGACAAGACTTCGGTTTCATAGTCTGAAAAACGACCGTTTTTTAGACTATACTTTGACGAATGTTCACTATCTTTGTCGCAGTTCTTTTTAAGTGACTTTTATCAAGAATTTGTTTGACACAAGAAAGGCAGGGAATTATTCTCTGCCTTTAACTTTCATCATTGTGAGATTTTTTAATCAGGTCACATATCCATTCAGATAGGTTCCTAGGATTTACTCTATTAATAATATCAACAGTTTCCTTATCCATCGAAATCGTAGCTTTCATGACCGTATTCCTTGTTGGCCGTCTGGGAATGCCAGCAGCATCCAGTATTCGGTATACGGTCTGTTCAGACCGAATACCAGTCACTGCCATAATCTCCTTAATCTTTAGCTTCCCTTCCTTGTAGAGCTTCTCGCACATAACCTGTTGATCAACGCTTATCATAGTTTTTCCTTTTACGCAAAAATTCAGCAGCCTTGTTCATTGCCCTAGCTGCATCCATTACATTATTGACTTTATCAATCCACTTGACATCCTCTATGTCAGACTGCATACCCATCGTTACCTTTCCAACAAACCGTGGATAAGTATTTCTGCGAATCATTATAGAATCAACTGCATCGTATGTTTCATACACAGGCAACTTGTTACCGTTCTTGTCACATTCGCATATTGAGAATTCAGGCATCATCTCTTCTTCAGATGACGATGCCAGTATATTTCCACACAGGGGACATATATGTGCATATAGCCCTTTGTGTATCATTGTTACCTTATTAATCTTCATTGTAGAATATATCTTGAATTTTTTTTATTACTTCCTTCTTCCGCTGAATATACGCATCATGTTCCATGCAGAATTGTTGCATATTTTCGATGCTATATCCTGCCATTTTAGGAGCTTTCCCTACAGACTTTATAAGTGAAGATAATTCTTTTTTTACAGATAGGTAAAGATCAATATATTCATCTTCTGACCAACGATAGAAGTCTGTTCTGTTACCGTACTTAGATGTATGATGCCATTCTGACACATAGATAATGCCAGCTTCTTCAAGAAAATCAAAATGTGATGCTGTGACAGAATACTCTTTTTTAAAATCAGTCTTAGGATAAGAACCTTCATTACGTGCATTCAACGCTCTTTTGCTCATTGAATAACCTACATAACCTGAATTACCACCAAATGTTTTCATAATGTTGTACAGTTTATAAGTGTGTCTCACTTTCGATATTTACTTGTATTACAAAAATACGAATTATTAATGAAAAATCAAAATAATATAGTATTTTATTTTGATTAATATTTCGACCAGTCCTCGTTCAAAACATATAAATGCAAAGAAGAAACACGCATTTATATTTCTGTATATCTATATTTCTGCGCATCTATATGTGTGGATATATAACTTACTATTCTGAGCATTTTTGAAAATTAAATCTCTCATTTATTGCGTAATACAAAATGTTGTATTACTTTTGTGATACAATATAATACAGATAAAAATGGAAGCAGTAATAAGAAAACAGACATCTTTCCGCTTACGTGAGGACTTGTTGAAGGTCTTACAAGAGGAAGCGAGAAAAGCCAATAGAAGCCTAAACAACTTCGTTGAAAGCACACTGATGGAAGCAATGTATTCAGTACCTAACGAAGAAACAAAAGCTGCCATTGAGGAAGCACGTGCAGGGAAATATGCTGGAACCATAGACACCAGTAGCATGGAAGCTTTTATTAAATCCTGCGAATGATGAAGACACTACGTTATTCGACACAGTACAAAAAGGATTTCAAAAGGTATCGGAACAACCCCAGCAAGCTGGCGAAGCTACTGGAAGTCTTTCGGATGCTGGAGAAGGAAATAGAACTACCAGCCAAATACAGGGCTCACATGCTCAAAGGTGATTATCTTGGCTGTATGGAGTGCCACATAGAAAGTGATTTTCTTCTGATATGGTTGGATCCAGAAACAGATGTAATCGAGATTTTAAGGCTCGGAAGTCATTCTGAACTATTTAAAAAATATTGATTATTTGTCATAGCCCCTTTTCTAAATTAGGGACATTCAGTAAATAGTATAAAATTAGCCAACTAATTCATACACAAAGTGTTGCAAATTAGTTGGCTTTTTTGTATCTTTAGGTATTCCCCCGAAAATAAGGTTTGACGGCCAAAACAGGGGAAATCCTCCAACAAAGATATGGCTAAGATACAAAATATTTCGGATATTCACCCTACCTTGGGTTTTACAGAATTTGATATTCTGGAAAAATATCGCAAGAGTTTTAATGAGAGTGAACTGGGCAGGCTTCATTCAGTGTTTCCTTTTGAAGTTATGGCAAAAAACATGGGGCTGTCTGAAAATCGTCTTGGCCGCAGGAACATATTCAGTCCTTCCGCAAAGATTGCCATTATGGTCCTAAAAGCCTATACCGGACTCTCTGACAGACATCTTGTGGAACATCTTAACGGCAACCTACATTACCAGATGTTCTGCGGAATCATACCTAATCCTCTTTCTTTCAGAGTGCGTGTCTCATCGACAGAAAAGCTGTTTCCTTCGATGGCGCAGCTGTGTGCTGAGAACAGGATTTCATTGTATTCGATAAAATCCTGTGGACTGAATTTGTCAGCGACAATCTCTTTGTATCGAGATACAAGATTATCGTATTGTATTATTAGTTTTTCATCCATTGCATTCGTAGACTTTGGTCGTATTTATAACTCCTGCAGAGTCACATTCTTCGCCATCACGCACAAAAAATCCCTCCTGAATAAGACGATGATATTCTGTTTCCGGCATCAGGATGCGAGTTGCTTCTCCGTCTATATATAGTTTGCACTTTACAAATTGAGAATTTTCAAGTTTCCCAATTACGTCAATTTGAATTTTTGTTGCCATTTCCATTATATTTTTAGTATTAAACAAAGAAATCACAATCATAGACATCTTCACCGGATGGGAACTTTACTCTAACGCAGTAGTTTCCACAAACAATGAATCTGTCAGATATAATGGTTCCGACCTCTCCTGTGTTCGGATCTGTTACCTGATAGCCGGGCTTCATCTTATTAAGTTCAGACTTCATCTTGTCAGAGGTAAAAACAGTAACATTGCAACCACATTGCTCATAATATATCAGTCCCATATCAAGTGAATCGGTAAATTGTTTAACTATATCCATTATTTCCTGTTTACTGAGTATAGTTTTAGTTTCAAACTGCTGCACTTTCACATCAGGAAACTTCTTTATAAAATCTTTCTTTGTCATAAAATTTACTTTGATAAAATATTATCTATTTTTTGTTGTTCTTTATCTACAAAGTTAGATAGTTCTTCTTCAAAAGACTGTCTTTTATATAACAGAAATGTACTAACTGCATAACAATATAAAGACATTAATTCCACAGCTTTATTGTAATTATTGCTTTTATTATCAAGTATTTTCTGCGCATCTTTCTCAAAATGAGGAATAATCTCTTTTATTCTTTTATTCATAGTTGAAATATCATTTAAAAGATCATCGGGAACATACATACCTTCTTGCTTACTTATATTCAGTTTGCCAAGAATCTGAATCCATTCGCCAAACACTTTACGGATAGACATAAGTTCCATCAGAATTTTCTTTGCAGATTCTCTATTCCCATATTTTATTAACCTAACTCTCATTAAGTTATTGCAATATTCATCTTTAGATGCCATTTCATCAATAAAATGCCTATCATCTTCCGTAAAAAAAGACCTTGTAAATTTCATGGTATAATCTACAACCATAATAGGATTCATAGGAGTATATATAATCAAAATTGATTCAATTAGTTCATCTAATCTATTTTGTTCTACCCCATGTTTAAGCAATAATATTTGAAGTTCTGTATTAGCCTTGTTTTGTTTATCAGATTGACGAATATTCCAATAAGCGACAATCAAAGCCATTAAAGTAACAATCGAACCTATAGCAGTCCAATCTATTGTAAATAAATTAAATATCATATTATCTTATCTGATTTCATAATACTTACACGGTTTCTTCCTCGCTGTGATTCGCTTCTGTAGCACACGACAGTACATAGTACAATTCGCACAAACTTCATAGTGCTTACACTGGCTACAGTGCTTATCATTAACAACAGGGAAAATAGAATTAATAAACTCCAGCATGGTAACATCTTCAAATCCGGATTCTTTTTGAGCTTTCAGACAATCCTTCATTGTTAATCCAGATTCTTCCACAAGTTGTTTTGCCAGTTCTGTTTCATTGTGAGAACAAACAAGAAACTGAACGGCAGACCATATTCCATTATTGAATTGCTTTCCCATCACTATTTTCCCTTACTTCATAATGTTTACAAGGTTTCTTTCTCGGTGTGATCCTTTTCCCTAACCAATGACATTGCATAGTACAATTATCATGCTGAATATAGTAATGCTTACACTTACTACAGTTATCTACACCATCTTCCTCAAAGGCATAATCAATAAAATCTAATGTTTTTTGACAGACTAAACCAAAATCTGATTCCAGTTCCAAACAGTTACTTTTAGTCAATCCGGCACAATGAATTAATTTCTTTGCATCATGCTTATTGTCAAATTGCAGAAGTACCCTAACAGAATACCAGATTCCTCTGCAAATTTCTTTTTTCATTTCAAATTTTCTTTTTTTCATATCACTATCTTAATTTTACTCCTTTACTAAGATTCCTAAGTTCTTTCAACTGGACTACCATACGATCTAAAGCATTATACTTTTCTTCCGCTTCAAAAAACAAAGTCTGCTGCCTTGTTGTCGCTTCTCCAGATTCCTGTATATCCAAATATTTCTCATATCGTTTTTGAGCCTTTACAAGCTCTTTTTCCAGTGTTTTGGTGATTGCATCACCCACCAGATCCATTTCGTCCAAAGTAAAGCCTATATATTTATCCAAAAGCATGGGAGCTTTAGGTTTGGGTTCTGTAACGTACTTCATAGAATTAATATTAATGTAGTTTATATCAATTTCCTTTTTTCGCCTCTCGCCTCGATTTGAGAAATTCTTTAGCCGCTTCTTTGTCCTCATGTACTTCATCTGATACATAATATATTATAGCCTTTGAATTGTGAGGATTGTTTTTCCACTTTCTTCCTGTTGCATCTGGATTTACAACATATCCTTCTTTTGCCCATTGCAGGGCTGTTAGGCTCTTTTGGTTCATTCTCTTATACCAAAGAACCTTACGATGCATTTTTGTCCGGGGAGTAATTACTCCGTCTGCACATACCAATCCTTCACAGTTGTAACCGGGGCTTTCCAGAAATTCAATTTCTTTTTGAATTTCTTTTATGCTCATTTTCTCGATGCGTTCCATGTATTGTGCAATCGTTTCATCTGTCATATCTACTGCCATACTCTTGTTTTTATCTAAATGGTTGCGTACTTGTCAAGCTCTTTAATCCGCTTTATCATAAGTTCAAAACGTGCTTTTGTCAGTGGTGTAAGTGTTTCCGGGTTCTCTCCATCATAATTTTCTCCATAGATAAGATCATCTACTCCTATACCGTGGTTGTAGTTCTCTCGAATGCAGTTCCGGAGTGTCCAAAGGTTCTCCAGGTTCACCCAGTCGGCTGTGCGGTTTCGTATCTGCTGGAACAACACAATGGCAGAACGCAGATAGTGTCCTACATGGTCGTAATCATGGAAAACACGCTCACCCAAATAGTACAGAACTATTTCCTGATTTTGTTCGCCCTCGACCACCTGGCAAAGGAAGAAAGGGATATTTCTCAGATTTTCCCAATCAATGTAATTAGCTTTGGTCATAGTTTCTTAGATTTAGGATTTTCTCAAGGTCTTCGTAACTTCGAATTTCATAAATATCATTGTGAACTTTAATATAGCCATTAATTTCCGTATGATTCCCGGTAATTGCGAACAAATCGCGAAATTCAACATCCAAAATTTTTGCAATCTCTACCAGTGTAGCTATGGACATGCCTTTGCCGCCGGTTAAAATATTGCTAATGTATTGTTTGCTTTTACCCATTTTCTCCGCAAGTTCTATCTGCGATATGCCTTTCTCTTTAAGTATTTCTTTTATTCGTAATTTAGGTAATTCTTTTTCCATTCTTCTAAGTTTTTTGCAAATATATTCTTTCCTCGTTAGGTAAATAAAATAAGTTTACTAAACTTTGTTAAGTACACAAATAAAATTTACTTTTATCTTGTATAGTAAAGAAAATAGATGTACTTTTGATAATGAAATCAAAATAAAGATGATATGATTAAGCTACTTTATATTGACCTTTTTTGTGGTGCTGGTGGCACCACCTGCAAAACTCCGAAATGCTTCATTATCAAGCATTTCGGAGTTTTTCGTTTTAGCAGATAGTGCTGAGTTACCTATAAAGTTACCTATAAGGTAATCATCTGAAACTGTTTAAATCGCCTTAAATCGCCTTGATTAAATACCATTAAAGACTTCCTTTTAATCTTCAAACCGATTAAAGCGCCAATAAAAAAGGCAGCACTCACACCCTTCTTATTCGTAGTACATTCTTTTCCCTCTCGTTCCGAAAGCATCATAGAAGCACAATCCCGTAAATTAGGCACACTACCTTGGACGTGCATCATAAACAAAGAAAACACAATAACCCCAATGACACGATGACACTTTGACCTTATTGAACTTTTTGACCTTTTACTCTTTTCCACACTATAAACCATCATACCTATAACCGAAGAACCGAGAGCTATATATAACCTTATATTTATAACCGTCAGCCCATAGAACACCGAACCCATATACAAGGCTATCTAAAACCTACGTAACATGGACACAAAGTGTATTGCACCCTTGAATATCGAGTACTCGGCATGAAAGACTGAACATATCAATATGCAATGTTACCACAACAGCACTATCAGATGAGCAAAAATACCAACAACAAGAGCAACAAGTATCTTGGTCTGTCAAACCTTGGTATAAACTTGAAGAAAAAAGCGGAGAAACTATCCTTTTTTAGTCGATTTAGGCTTGCAGTTAGAGCCAAGCAAGCAAGCAAGCAAGCAAGTTGTACTTTTGTGGGCACAAAATTCGTTTTGCCCCCTCAAAAGTAACTTGCCGGCTACTACCGCAGCGGAGCGATAAATCGCTGTTTCGCTTTGCGAAAGAGGACGTTTTAAAGGAAAACGAACCAACTAAAGGTAACTGTGGCTACAAGCTACCTTGTTACAAAGCATCTTGGTCGTCAGATTGATTGTTTTCAGTTACTTCAATTCATTTATCCCTCAAACAGTGCTATCTAAGGCTATTGAACGATAATACTTAAGTTATTTATTCTGTGTTTCTTATGCATTAAATACCCATACAACTCAAACACAATCAAACATTAGTTAATTAATTCACATTACTTTATACATTTTTCATCAGGTAAACAGGTAAAATACACCACAGCAAAACACTATTTTTGTATTCTGTGCCTATGTAACAAAACCACTGCTTTCAATATATCTAAGTTTAGGTTATACCTTAGATGACATAACCTCTTAACACAACCGCTTCCAAGAACAATGTCTATACCTACGGCAAAACTGAGGGCAAGAAGTTCCAGCTGGCCGAAGTGAATCTATGCTTCTGTTTTGAAACGCATCCGGTATGCCGGTAGTGAGACGGACATTTTTTGCTGATAACAAGCAAAATATTCCACTCTACAGCAAATAATTAAGGATAATTATGCTATCTTTGAGGTGCCGTACAACGGAACGGACAACAACAACTATGTGGACGGACAGGGATTGCTTTTAGCATTATCGGCTGCACTCGGAAATCTGCAAACAAGTTTGCATTTCGCTCGTTGGCACGATAATTCTGCTGCGACGACGGTTCTCCCGAAGCTGCGCAAGCCCGTGCCCTGGCACTGGAAAACAACTTCCAGGATCCGGACGCATACGAGAAGTTGCAGTTCTACTACCATCCCGACCACTTGGGTAGCAGCAGCTACATTACCAATTTGGACGGTGAGGTGGTGCAGCATATAGAGTATGTTCCTTTCGGTGAGGTCTTTGTTGAGGAGCGCAACAACATTTGGAATACACCTTATCTTTTCAATGCGAAGGAATTCGACGAGGAGACGGGATTGTATTACTATGGGGCGAGATACTATGACCCAAGGGTAAACCTTTGGATTTCAGTAGATCCATTAGCTGAAAACAAACCTAATTATTCATCCTATAATTTTGTTAGCAATAATCCTCTAAGCAGAGTTGATTTTTGGGGGTTGACAGATTATGAGGTTGATGGGCAAAAGAGAACAATAAATGATGGAAATAAAGATCTTAGAATAGCTGTGGGAAAAACTGAGTTTACTAAGTTGCAACAATATTTCAACAAAAACAGGTTCTCGTATGATAAATACATGAATAGGTTATCTGTCAAAAATGGATATACAACTTTTGGTGTATGCAAGGATACCGAATCATCAATTGGATATGCAATTTCTGTAATGGCACATAGACCAGGAGGACAATCTTATTCTGAATGGTCCATAGATAACAAATCTACATTTTCTCCTTATTTTGAAGCCTTAGATGCTCCGTTTACTATAGCAGGATCTGCAGCAGAACAATTTAAAAATGTAAATGTGGGAAGTAATGGTAAATGGTATTTTAAGCATAAATCAGGAACAATCTTTAATGGTAATCAGTATGTAACAACGACTCCTGCAAACGTAAAATATTCTGGAATAATAAAGGGAACAGCCAGAGTTAGTGGAGCTATCACAGTTGTTTCATCAGGGTACGACATTTATCAAGGCTACGTTCAAGATGGTGGACATTTTGGTTACAATGCTACAATTCAGACAGCAGGAGCTGTTGGTGGATTTGCAGGTGGGGCTGCTGGTGCAAAAATCGGAGCAACAATCGGCGCAAGTATTGGTGGGTGTTTTGGTGGTGTTGGAGCTGTCCCTGGCGGAATTATAGGAGGCTTTATTGGAGGTGCTGTTGGAGCTTGGTATGGTAATGATTTTGGAAAAGATGCAGAAGAACTTGAATATAAAATTATAAACGGATATTTAGTCTTCGGAAAATACAAATATAAAATAATCAATAATAATAGAGCTTTATATGATGAAGAGAACAAAAAAACATATCCTGTTTTGAGTGAAGATAAAGTTATGAAATTTATAAAGGCTATGGGATATAAAGGGGAATAAAAATCATAAAAACGACACAACGCACTAGGATTAATTTCTTAGTGCGTTTTTTTATACACCAAAATAGCGTTTTTGCCATTTTCATCTACTAAAATCCTTATGACTGTAAATAAAAAATCCAAAACATGTTTACAGAATACATAAACAGGATATTAGAGTCAGAACGAGATTTTGGTTCTAATCGTCAGGAAGAAGTTACTACACCTGATGTCATCGAAAAAAGTAGTATTATCGATAAAACTATACCTGAAAAATACAAAAAAGATATTGAAGCTCTCCGTGATATGTATGGAGAAAATTTTAAAACCGGTCTCTGTATTAATATTACATTACAGGAGGCTTTAATGATTATCCCAAAGGAGAGAGCCAGAGTTGATGCTTTTCGTGGACTTATATCATTCTTGAAGGGAAAAATGGGAATAGAACTAAACATTAAATCACAAAAATCTAAAGGGGGAAAACAATGAAACTATTTATTGTGTCAAAGATTTATGATACTTCTATACTGAGTAATAACCAAATTGAGAACTTGGTTCAGAAAGACATTGATAGTTATGTCGGGAAAGACAAGGTAATATTCAAACTTAGTATCACAGGGAAAACCGCAGCCATGTATTTCTATCGAGGAGTTGATTATTCTTCTCTCCATGCCGATCCTAAAAGTCAGATTATTGATGCCGACGCTTATATGGTAACAGGAGAAGGATATGAAGGATTTTCTCTACCAATCCAATTCCCTAAAGTTCCAATAATATGTACCTACAATATGGAACAGTCTGAGTTTATTAGGGCTTATATGGGGAGTGCAGAGTTATTAAGGGCTGATAAGATAAAAAAGGCATGGTTGGACATTGATGAGGAAAAGATAGTGCTGAGAGTGAACCTGAAATAATGAATTAATAGAAGTATGGGAGATAGTTGAAACTTATTAACTGTCTTCCTTTTTTGTAACCATAAATCTGAAATGAAAATGAAAGAAAAAAGAGAATATAAGAAATCCGAACTCCTTGATATGATAAAGGATGGATTTTATGAGATAGAGAATGAGTGTAGTGATATTGAGTTAGGTTGTTTTGGCGATGAGGATGTGGAATCTTTCTATGAATTCCTTATCTCAAAGCACAGGGATGAATGGGTTATAATTGATGATACGAGCGAGGAAGGAGGATATTATGAAGGAACTTTTTAATATAGAACCACACCAAAATGGTCCTGGATTTTTGATGAGACTTAAGACTGGGGAAATTGATGTGCCAGACGATAGAGGAGGTTATATAATATCATCAGGTTGCGGCAGTGGTAAAACGGAAAGTATAAAGTCTTTGATAAGGAATAAATACAATGAGGGGATTCTTTATTGCGTCGATACCAGAGAAGAACTGGATAAGATGTATAACTGGATAATAGATAACCTTGTTAATACAGGCAGCGGATTGAAAAGGGAGGATGTAATGATAATTTCCAGTGATGATGAGCATTATATTTCTTTGTCTGAGTACAAAGACAATCCGGAAATAATAATGCAGAAGAAAATACTCCTAATCACTCACGTCAGATTCTGGACTGACCTTATAAACTTCTTCCTTATCTATAAACCGACTTCAGAGGTTGATGTTTTCGATGGCGATTTCAGGAAGTTTATGACGAGGAAGGATCTGAGAGGTTATATAGTATTTGATGAGACTCCAACATTCATAAAACCTTTCGCTGTCTTCAGTCCGGTTATGATGGGAAACTTCATAAAGGTGGATAATAATGGGGAAATGGTATGTAAGTCTGAAAGTGAGATAAGGTCATTTTACAATAAGTTTATAAAAGATACTCTTTCTGATATCTTCAATCATAAATACAAGATAGGAAGAATCAAGAAAGAAGTGGCATAAACAAAAGTTTTTCCATTGGATGTTTTTTTTCATTAATGCACTTAGTTTTCAGATTTTATCGTAGCATCAGCTGACAACTATAGCGAAATAAATTTAAATCACTGCAAATAAAATGTCTTAATATGACAAAAAAGTAAACTTATCTGCCATTAAGTGAAAATAACTTGACAAGAACAAATATGCTTTATAAATTTGTGAAATTAACATTTATAAAATATCTGTTTGAACAAACAATCTATTTACATTTATTATAACTATTTAAAAACGTTACAAAATGAAGTTGAAGTTCTCTATTTTTTTGATTTCCTGCTTATTGTTTATCGCAGGAATTGGATTTGCACAACATGCAAGCCTCAGAAACGAAGATGCGCTTAAGTATGTTGATCCATATATTGGTTCTGACTATCACGGACATGTGTTCGTTGGAACAAATGTTCCTTACGGAATGATACAACTCGGGCCAAGTAATATCCATAAAGGATGGGATTGGTGTTCTGGTTATCATTATTCAGACAGCATTCTCATAGGCTTCTCACACACTCATTTAAGTGGCACAGGATGCACAGACCTTGGCGATATCCTTATCATGCCATTGAACGAGATACGTACACCAAGAGGCAACCAAGACGATATACAAGGCGGTTATGCCTCAAAATACTCACACGACAACGAAATTGTCCGTCCTGAATACTACTCCCTATTAGTTGACAGATATGGTATAAAAGCGGAATTAACTACTACAGACCGTGTAGGATTTCACCGATATACATACCCTGAGGGCAAACCAGCCTCAATACTTATAGACCTTCGTGAAGGTAACGGCTCGAACGCATATGACAGTTATATCCGCAAGATAGATGATTATACCGTTGAAGGATATCGATATGTGAAGGGTTGGAGTCCTTCGAGAAAAGTTTATTTCGTATTGAAAAGCAACTGCAAGATTGAACAGTTCATAGCCTATGACGACAATACCCCTAAACAATGGGAGCAGCTGAAAGTGGAGTCTGTGAAAAGCGTACTTACTTTCGGTAATAAAAAAGAAGTGAAAATAAAAGTATCACTCTCGTCGGTTAGCTGCAATAATGCAGCAATGAACCTCAAAGCGGAGATACCTCACTGGGACTTTGACAAAGTCGTGAAAACAAGTGCGGAAAGGTGGAAGAAAGAGTTATCGAAAATGACAATAGAGACGAAAGACGAATCAATAAAACGCATTTTCCACACCGCTCATTATCATACAATGATAGCTCCGACACTATTTTGCGACGTAAACGGAGAATACAGGGGAATAAACGATATGATTTATACAGATTCGCTGAAATCCAACTACACTACATTGTCGCTATGGGATACTTATCGAGCACTACATCCTTTAATGACTATCATACAACCGGACATGGTAAACCATGTTGTCAACTCCATGCTTTCCATTTACCACCAACAGGACAAACTCCCCATCTGGCCATTAATGAGCGGTGAAACCAACCAAATGCCAGGTTACAGTTCTGTTCCTGTAATAGCCGACGCCTATCTTAAAGGATTCGATGAGTTCGACGCGGAGAAAGCTTTGAAAGCGATGAAAGCTACTGCCACATACGAGAGACAGAAAGGTGTACCTTATGTGATGAACAAAGGATACATACCTGCCGACAAAATCCATGAAGCCACATCCATAGCAATGGAATATGCTGTGGACGACTGGGGAATTGCCGCCATGGCATACAAAATGGGACAAAAAGAAGATGCAGCAACATATGCACAGCGCGCTTCGTATTATAAGAACTACTTTGATCAATCAATCGGATTTATACGCCCTAAGCTTGAAAACGGTTCATGGAGAACTCCTTATGACCCTGCAGAGTCCATCCATACGGTAGGCGACTTTTGCGAAGGTAATGGCTGGCAATACACTTTCTTTGTTCCCCATGATCCATACGGACTTATCGAACTATTCGGTGGAGATAAACCTTTCACGAAAAAGTTAGATGAGTTTTTCATCAATAACGACAGTATGGGAAAACTTGCTTCAAGCGACATCACGGGTCTTATAGGCCAGTATGCCCATGGAAACGAGCCAAGTCATCACGCAGCATACCTGTACGCATATGCAGGCGAACAATGGAAAACAGCGGAGAAGGTGCGTTTCATTATGGACAAATTCTATACGGATAAGCCTGACGGCATCATAGGAAATGAAGACTGCGGACAAATGTCGGCTTGGTATATCTTTTCGGCAATGGGACTTTACCAAGTCAACCCATCAGACGGTATTTTCGTTTTCGGAAGTCCATGCCTTGACGGAATAAAGATAAATGTCCGCAATGGAAAAACATTCACAGTAGAAGCTGTAAACAACAGCAAAGAGAACATTTATATCCAAAAAGTATTCTTGAACGGCAAACCATACAGCAAAAGCTATATAACGTATGATGACATAATGAATGGCAGTACTCTGAAGTTCGTAATGGGCAAGAAGCCAAACAAGAAATTCGGGGAAAAGCCTATCGACAGGCCTGCAGCCTTGAACAAAATTGAAGATGTGCAAGACTAGCACTGAAGTCCACTACATAATTAGGGATATTCAGTAAATGTCCCTATAATAATATATGATGGCATATGAAAATGATGAAACATAATCACTCCATATGCCATTTTTATTGTAATTTTTCTGTATTTTCTCTCTTGAATCAAACATATAACACTGAATGAAGCCTGCCAAGCTCACTCTCATTAAAGCTCTTGCGATATTTTTCCAGAATATCAAATTCTGTAAAACCCAAAGTAGGGTGAATTTCTGAAATTTTTTGTATCTTAAGCAATATCTTTATTGGGGGATTTCCCCCGTTTTGGCTGCTAAACCTTATTTTCGGGGGGAATACTCAAAGATACAAAAAAGCCAACTAACCCGCGACACTTTGTGTATGAATTAGTTGGCTAATTTTATTGTTTTTAATGAATGTCCCTAATTAATACAAAAAAAACGACTACCCCCGAAAGCTTGTATAAAAGCTTAAGAGGGCAGTTAAATCTTCCCAACTCAGCAAAAGTAATACCGTTTATGGCAATGGGTCAGGTAAAGAAGGATTCTTAGGGTCGTAAACAGCGACACCAACCTTTGAATCGGCACAGCCATAATACAAATACCATTTCCCTTTAAAATAAACCATTCCTTCAATGAATACAGTCCCATCAACATATTGTCCACTTTTCTCGAAAGAATCCATTGGTCGGAAAAAAGGTTCATCCAAACGGCTGATAAGATGAGTTGGATCATTAGCGTCAAAAAGAGCCTGTCCTGCCGCATAAACATTTGGCGTATAACGTTTATCTCCCTTTCCTGAATGGTTTTTTCCGTTATATAAAAGCACTATTCCCTTTGGTGTATATATGGCTGGAGGTCCACATTCTGTCAGTTGACTGTCAAAATATCCGTCACGAGGTGAAAACAATCTTTTCAAAGAACCATCAATATTTACTATTGGAGTCCAATTAACTAAATCCTCAGAAGTGGCAGCAAAAACATGTTCCTCTCCCCAATACATGAAATATTTTCCCCCTACCTTTTTTATTACTTGTCTTCCGTCAATCAACTCAGTGAGTATAGAACCTGATTTGCATGCCATATTGTAAAATTTCCCGTCATAAGCTTTGGCAAAAGCAGGTCCATATTTTGTCCAATGTACCAAATCTTTGGAAGTAGCGACCGCAAGACGAGGAATGTCCCTGTTCCATTGAGTGTACATCATAACATATAACCCGTCAACAGTAACAGCAATCCTCGGATCTTCGCAACCTCCTGGCCATTCAAGACTCTTTTGCAAATCGTTGTCCGGATAAAAAACCGGGGTACTTCTGCGCTGAAAAGTCACTCCATCAACAGATGTTGCATAGCCAAGACGTGAAGTACGACGCCCTATACCAATACCTGACTTATCCTCAGCTCTGTATAGTACGACTATTTTTTCGTCATATATCGTAGCTGCCGGATTGAATGTGTCATTTGACTCCCATGCTACCGAATCTTCAGTCAACGGGCAATAAAACCACGTATTATCTATAGGTGATATAACCGGATTTACATTCTCCGGACGCTCAAATCCGCCAAAAGCCCAATCTGGCAATCTTCCTACACCATCTTCGGACTGCCTTTCTCTGGAAGTACATGACATAAAAGTTGTAACAAATATAAACAATAAACTCAGTTTCATATGATTAATCATTATTTTGATAGTTATGACCGACCATAACGATAGGCCATAGCCGGCAATCTTTTATTTAAGTTTAACTTTGCTTACTTTCAGTTTCAATGGAACTGATAAAAATTCTTCTAAATGATATAACTTTTCTTATTGGATAAAAAAATGTCACTTACAAAACACTTGTCAACTCGTAACTGAAACATTGTTTAATATAAAGTTGAATTTGCTAATCAACAGTAAAGAAAGCTAAATTTCAGTCTTGTATTAAAATCAATGTATGCTATTCAACAAATCAACCTTTCCATCGTTAACTAGTTTTAGAATCAATTCCCCGAACAATGTATTTTGCCATGCAAACCATGCGCGTGTAAATTTTTTAGAATCATCTTTATGGAATGATTCGTGCATGAATCCTGTTCCGGCATCTGTATCCATAAGCATTTTTATACAGAACTTTATTTCCTCGTCATCTTGGCTTGTAAACGCTTTCATCATTATACTCATCGGCCAAATCATGTCATATCCGATATGCGGTCCGCCAATACCCTCTCCTGCCGTGCCTTTAAAAAAATAGGGATTATCCTCGCTCCATACGAACTTTCGTGTATTCTGATAAACAGGGTCATCTATATCTACGTCACCCAAATAAGGCATAGCGAGCAAACTTGGCACATTTGCATCATCCATCAACAAATGGTTGCCGAAACCATCAACCTCGAATGCATATATATTGCCGTATTTTGGATGATTGTATATGGCATGTTTTTTCAAGGCTTTTTCCACTTCATCAGCTAACGATTTGCATTCGTCAGACAGTTCGTTTTTTTTGTTCACTTTAGTCAATATTTCCGCAGCCTTGCGCAATGATGTTACAGCAAAGAAATTAGAAGGAATAAGAAACTGGAAAGTGGTTGCATCATCCGACGGACGGAAAGCCGAGGCTATCAACCCGACTGGTTTCACTGGATTCCCCCATCCGTCGTTTGTTAGTGTATCAAGTGCTCGTTCTGTCTTGCGTTGAAAACGATAAGGTCCCTTTGAATCATCCTTACGTTGTTGTTCTTTGAATGTTTTTAGAATATTTGCGATTGCTGAAAGCCATTCGTCGGAAAACACGCTTGTATCGCCTGTCACCTTCCAATAATGATAGGCAAGGCGTATAGGATAACACAATGAATCTATTTCCCATTTCCTTTCATGCAGTTCAGGCTTCATGTCAGTCAAATCGCTCATCCATTCTCCCCCTTCCGCATTCATATTGAAAGCATTTGCATAAGAATCTATATTAATGCATTTGAACTGACGATTTATAACTCCCGCCAACATTCTTTTCAGTTCAGGGTCTTTGTTGGCCAGTTGCACATAAGGCCATACCTGTGCAGCAGAATCACGCAACCACATGGCATGAATATCACCTGTATATACAAATGTATCATCTTTGCCGTCGAAATAAACTGTTGTGTCAAGCGTATTAGGGAAACAATTCTCAAACATCCATGACAAACGCGCATTAGTCAACAATCGTTTAATTCTTATAATCTGTTCTTCCACAGCTTTTGACTCAAACAAGCGCTTGGATGGTTCCGGACGGTTGGTATGATACTGGTACACCTTTATATTGTCTTGCTTGACAATAAAACTATTTTCAGCCATAGCATGTATGTCAGCCATACCCAAAAGAGCTATGGAAAAGCAAAAAAACTTTGTCTTATTCATATTCATGGTATTTAAGTTTTTTAATGTTTAAGTTTTTTATTTTGTAAATTCTTGAGTTGGTAAATTCCCGCAAATAATTCCACAAGGCAAGCATTGTCAAGTAACCACTTATATCGTTCATTGTTATGCCCAGACCAGTCCCTGCCCATCAGTCCGTTTTCATCCCTGTAGTTATTCCAAGCATATTGTGCATTGTCTGCCATGGCATCCACATACTTGCTGTTTCCGTCTATCTCATACAATGCCTTCAATCCTCTGAACAAGATTACATTAAACCACGACATATCCTTATGAACTTTTAATGTCGGTTTTTTCTTATCTGCCTTTGTGCGGAAAAAGACATCCGTATTTGCAGCAGTACGTTGTGCATCTTCCAGATACTTTTTGTCACCTGTTTCTTCATAGAGTAATACTCCTGCCTGGATCATCTGACCGCTGTTATAAGCATACTTTTCTTTTGCTATTACACCTTTCAAGTCTACATAGTCCCAATAAAGGAAGTCCAATGGGTCACATAACCATTTTTTTGTCCATTCATAAGTTTCCTTAGCCTTTTTCAGGTATTTGTCATCCTTTGTCAACCTATACAGTTTCACACAAAGTACCGATGAAGGAGCATTGGAACAAGAATGTTTGGAAGCCTTATTCTGCTCACACCAAAATATACCTCCTCCCAGTTCTTCAGTCCATCCGCTGTATATGTATTGAAATAAGGCTATTGCTTTACTTAGGTAATAGCATTTATGTGTCAACTCATAGTAATCGCAATAATCCAATGCAATCCAAATGTTGTCGTCATAATAACGTCCATGCTGACCATATTTCACCGGATACGATTGGTAAGATGGAGGCTGACGTTCGTCATCCCAATACTGTTCCAGTCCTGGCAAGATTTTCTGTTCCATCAGTTCATCATACTTCTTGTTTCCTGTAACTTTATACAAAGACACACATGCAGACAGCATCCCAGAATACGGCCACAGGAAAGAAGACTTTAGTGAACCTTCGAAAGAAATACCTTCCGACAAATATGTTATTTTTTGTTCAGGATTGACTGGATAAGTTTCAGTAAGAAGTCCGTCGTTTGTCTTATAAAGTTCTAAAATATTAAACAATATGGAATCAGCAACAGAAAGATAATAGTTCTTCTCTTGTGCATGTCCTACAGAAAAGGCAAAGCAAAATAGCAGGCTGGTTACTAAATGTATATTTTTCATATGTCTGAATTTTGAGTTGGCAGTTTCACACTTACATCAGCGTAGAACTTCAAGTTCAACTACGACGGGGAAATGATCAGACGGCACACGGGCCTGACAATCTTTTATGTCTATTTCACTTGGGCAGTCGTTTGTCTGCATGTTTTCGTTGTTCACACTAGTCCTATAAGTATCAGTCAGCACACCGTATTTCTTGACATGAAAATCCGGAGACACAAAAATATGATCTATACGACTTTTCGTGAAACTATTAGGATCAAAATTATTGAACGTGCCATTTGTAGCATAACGAATGTCACATTTTTCATAAGAATCACAAAGTGTCCACTTATTAACAAGTACATCATATGACTTATGGGTTTGGTCAACATTAAAATCCCCCGTCAAGATTACTGGAAGCCCATCTCCGATTTCTTTCATCTTTTTTAGCACAAGCAATGCGCTTTCCACCCGAGCGTTCTTCCCAATATGGTCCATATGAAGATTAAAAAAAAGGAATTCAAATCCTGAGTCCTTGCATTTGAAATGCCCCCAACTGCAAATACGCGGCAACACGGCATCCCAACCTTTGCTTGGTACATCAGGGGTCTCCGACATCCAAAAGTCACCTTTGTCTATCACTTCAAACTTGTCTGTACGGTAAAAAATTGCGGAATGTTCTCCTTCAGTCTTACCGTTGTCCCGTCCCACTCCGATGTAATCATATTCTGGCAAAGCCTTTTTCATGTCTTCCAATTGATGAATGAAACACTCTTGTGTTCCAAAAATGTCGAAGTCGTGATATTGCACTATTCCCGCTATCACGGGATAGCGCAATCCCCATCCATTACCATTTACTGAGTCATTGTGGTTTGCATTCCTTAAGTTATAAGATGCTGCAATGATTGACACAGGACACTTCTTATTGTTACAAGCATAAAAAACTATTGAAATTATTACAACAGACAATAAAACTTTTAGTTTCATAAATACTTAATTAATTGTTATTACTATGCTAAAATAATACTTTTATTCCAAAGAGAAAGAATAAGGTGCATCCTTTTCGGAGATGCCACGCTTTTTATTGGGTGTCTTGCTCATTCTGAACTGTATGTTAGCGCCATCGATTAATTGGTCATGAGTAAGGTAATTACGTGAATATAACTTTCCGTTTACTTTCATATCGTTTACATAACGATAATCGTTTCCAGTATTGTCCAATTTTAAGACAATTGTATTGCCGTTTTCCAAGTGCAATTTTGCAGATTTGAAAATAGGACTGCCAATTATGTATTCATCCGTTCCGGGACAAACTGTATAAAAACCCAACGCTGAAAATACATACCATGCAGAAGTCTGGCCATTGTCTTCATCTCCGCAATATCCATCGGGTGCGGCCGAATACAACTTATTCATTATTTCGCGTATCCAATATTGTGCCTTCCATGGTTCGCCTGAGTAATTATATAAATATACCATATGCTGGATTGGCTGATTACCATGGGCATATTGTCCCATATTCATTACTTGCATTTCGCGCATCTCGTGGATAATGCCCCTGCTCTCCAGTCCTAACCTGCTTGGGATAACAAACACTGAATCCATCATAGTATTGAATTCTCTTTTACCACCCATTAAGTCGATAAGTCCCTGAGGGTCGTGGAACACACAGAAACTCCAATGCCAACTGTTTCCCTCGCAGAAATCTCCGCTCCAGTCAACGGCCCTAAAATTCGGATTGAACGTACCTTTATCATCCTTTCCCACCATAAGTTTATATTCTTGATGATATACGTTCTTATAATTCATAGCACGTTTTTTATAAATTCCTATTTCACTGTCAGGCTTTCCTAACTTCTTTCCCAAAGTATAAATGGCCCAATCGTTATAAGCATATTCCAAAGTACGAGCCACACTTTGTCCTATGCCAATATTGTTCGGGACATACCCCAAACTGTTATAAGCATCATAAGCCACACGCCCAGAAGCAGTGCCCTTCAGATGTGCGTTCGCACCATGCTTCAACGCTTTCCATAAAGTCTCAATGTCATAACCTCGTAAACCTTTAATATAGGCATCTGCCACTACGGATGCGGAATTGTTTCCTACCATGCAATCTCTGTGTCCTGGGCTCGCCCATTCTGGCAAGAAACCGCTTTCCTTGTATGCATTCACAAGCCCCTCCTGCATTTTTACATTCATCGAAGGATATACCAGATTAAGCAATGGGAACAAAGTACGGAATGTATCCCAAAAACCTGTATCAGTAAACATATACCCTGGAAGCACCTTACCATTATACGGGCTGTAATGCATCACTTTGCCGTCTTTGTCAATCTCGTAAAAACTGCGTGGGAACAGCAAAGAGCGATATAGGCATGAATAAAACGTACGAAGGTTGTCTGTGTTATCATCATCTATATCTATCTTACCCAATTCGTTGTTCCATTTTTCTTTTCCTTCCGCAACAAGCTGGTCGAAAGTTTTGTCGTCAAGTTCATTAAGGTTCAGTTCCGCTTGCTCGTGGCTGATGAACGACGATGCAATCCTTACATGTACCATTTCTCCTTTTGTTGTCTTAAATCCCACTACAGCCCCTGCGTGGTTACCTTTCACTTCGGTTTCTTCAGGATATATGCTGTTGTCCATTGCCGTGGCTACAAAAGTGAACGGCTTGTCAAATTCTATTACGAAATAATTTTTGAAATTTTCAGGCACACCACCGCTGTTTTTAGTGGAATAACCTACAATCTTGTTTTTTTCTGGAATTACTTTTACGTATGATCCCCTGTCGAATGCATCCAATACCATATAGGCATTATTTGTTTCCGGATAGGTAAAACGAAACATCGCGGCACGCTCTGTCGGGACAATCTCTGTTGTCACGTCATGATCTGCAAGATAGACCTTATAATAATATGGTTTTGCAACCTCAGCTTTGTGCGAGAACCAGCTGGCACGCCTGTCTTGGTCGAACACAAGTCCACCGGTAACAGGCATTACTGCAAACTGACCATAATCGTTCATCCACGGACTTGGCTGATGAGTCTGCTTGAATCCACGAATTTTATCAGCGTTATAAGTATATGTCCACCCATCGCCCATTTTACCCGTCTGAGGTGTCCAAAAATTCATTCCCCATGGCAATGCTATTGCAGGATAAGTATTACCGGTTGACAATTCGAATTTCGATTGTGTGCCGACTAATGTGCTGACATAATCAACAGGGGTTTTAACTGCATAAAATGGTATAGTGCACAAAATGGCACAAAACAAAATCAGTAAACGTTTAATTGAAAATGAAAGTGTTTCCATGAAATAATAAGTTTAATGGATTAAAAAAATTTGAGACAAAAATAATGATAGAAGAAGCCCTTACTATTATTATTAGATTATAAAAAAGGAATTTGTCTATAACATTAACTACTATGTCGCAAATCTTTACCTATATTTTTTCCTGCAAAAGAATTTACCAAAAGTTTTTTTACTTTTGCAATATAATAAATAGAAAATAATTTTTAATATTATGAGAAAACAGACAATCCTTATTTTATTAATTCTGACAAACATTTGGAACAACATCCATTCATATAACCTTAAGCAAATAGCAGACAAGGAATATATGACAAATAGTTCCATCACTTCATTGTGTCAGGATGATTACGGTATGCTATGGATTGGCACATGCGATGGCATGAATGTTTACAACGGTCAAAAGATAGAAGAGTTTAAGATTGCCAATGCCATAGACTATCTTACCGGCAATCTAATAGATCGCATCGTTTACACCGGCAATGACATATATTGGGTTCAAACTTATCATGGGTTAAACCGTCTAGACCGTAAAACAAACGGAATAATCCATTACAGCGAGTTTCAGAAACTATTCTTAATGGATAAGGATAAATATGGAAACCTGTTTATCATACAAGAAAGCAATAGTATTTACTATTGCCCGAAAAATGAGACCAAATTCAAGAAAATCAGCATCACTGGAGTGCTAATATCAGACATTTTAAATTTTTTTATTGATGAACGCAACCTGATATGGATAACCATGGCAGGCTACAACCGGTGCTTTGAAATTATCCATGAGCCTTCCGGAGAAATAACTTTAGAGTCACGGCAACCAGAGCTAATCTACAGGTCAAGCCTACTATATTGTTTCAATGACGATGAACATCTGTTATATATAGACAAGGAATACAACTTTTTTTCTTACAATTTAAAATCCAAGGTTAATACACTAATATCCAATTTAAGGAAGGAAATACAGACCCATGGGAAAATATCATCAATAATCCGCTATCACGATAAGTTTTTTATCGGTTTCCTCATGGACGGACTTTTAATATTGGAAAAACGGGATGATTCCCAAGAATATGACATCCAGCAAATTCCAATAAACAGCGGAGTTTTCTGCATGATAAAAGACCACTTTCAAGATGCTATTTGGATTGGCACAGACGGGCAAGGTGTGTATCTTTACTCAAACCCTCTTTATTCCATAAAATCAGTTGTATTAAGCAATTTATATAGAAAAGCCGTAACCCCTGTAAGAGCACTTCATATTGACGATGAACGGACATTATGGATAGGAACAAAAGGCAACGGCATCATCAAGGCATATAATTATGACGCGAAGAAAGAGATATTCGATTGCAAGACCGAAATGCTTACAATCTCAAACTCAGATATAGGCAGTAATGCCGTCTATTGCTTTTCCAAAAGCAAGCATAACCTGTTATGGATTGGCAACGAGGAAGGCTTATGCTATTACTCATATAAAGACAAACGCATCAGAAGACTTCCAGTCATAATTAATGGCAAACATTTAAAATACATACACGACATATATGAGACCAAGAACTCAGAGTTATGGATAGCAAGTGTAGGCATGGGGATAGTTAAGGCGCAGCTGACAGGGAGTCCCGACACTCCCAGGCTTGAGGATATGCGTATTTATACTATTAATGAAGGCCAGATAGGATCAAATTATTTTTTTACCATTTACCATGAAGACGAAAACCCACCTCTTTTTGGTAATAAAGGTTATGGAGTATTCCGATACAATGAGAAAACCGATGTACTTGAGCCTGTCGCTACCCACAAATATGATAATATGACACTGAACAACATTCTTGCAATCAACAAGGATAGTTGCGGAAGCTATCTCTTGGGAACAAGCTACGGACTTATCAAGCTATCCCCAGATTCGTCATACCATCTTTTCAATACCAAAGACGAATTCCCAAACAGCACGATACATGAAATACTGAAAACCTCGCCGTATATTTTTTGGCTGAGCACAAACATGGGAATGATAAATTTTGACACACGTAGCAACGTGTTTAGGACGTATGGGGTCGGCGACGGCCTGAGAGTTGTGGAGTTCTGCGACGGGGCAGCTTTCCGTGACCCACAAACAGGCGTGTTATATTTTGGAGGTATAAACGGATTTGTTACAATTACAGCAGACGGACAAACAGAACATCCATACATGCCACCTATATATTTTGACAAGTTGTCAATATTCGGAAAGCAATACAGCTTAGGAGAATACATAACTTTGGAAAACGGAGAAAAAAAATTGAATTTGGATTACAATCAGAATTTCTTCTCCGTATCTTTTATATGTGTGGATTTTTTGAACGGCAACAATTATACTTTCTCATACAAGTTAAAAGGATTAAGCGAACAATGGATAAACAATGGTACGGAAAGTAGTATTGCTTTCACAAACATGGCTCCTGGGGAATACACATTACAGGTAAAATATTACAACAGTGTTTTCGATAGTGAGAGTAAAATATATTCATTGACTATATGTATTGCCAATCCATGGTACACATCATGGTGGGCAAAAATAATTTATTCAATATGTGTTCTCACAATAATAGGACTGTTTGTTCACTCTGCCACTATGCGAATGAGACGTAAAAAACAAGAAATGCTAAATGAAATTGAAAGACGCCACCAAAAGAACGTATTCGAGTCCAAGCTCAGCTTTTTCACTAACATAGCACATGAATTCTGCACACCACTGACATTGATTTGCGGACCTTGCGAGCGCATTCTTTCCACAAAAGGATTAAACAAATTTGTATCGGACTATGTACAGATGATACAAGTAAATGCAGAGCGCTTGAAATATTTGATTAACGAGCTGATAGAGTTTCGCAGAATAGAAACTGGACACAGGGAACTCATAATAGAAACATTAGACGTATCGTTACTCATGAAAAGCCTAACAAGAAGCTTCGTAGAAATAGCAAAATCAAGGAATATCAGATTTATGAGCAAAATATCCGAAGACATGTCGTGGAATACGGACAAAGGTTTTCTAAATACAATTGTCATTAATTTGATTTCGAATGCATTCAAATACACGCCATCGGGTAAATGCATAAAAGTAAGCTTGGAAACCAAAGAAGGATTTCTGAAGATTTGTGTGGCAAACGAAGGCAGCTACATTAAAGACAGTGATTTTCAGAGGCTTTTCAATCGCTATACCATATTGGATAGTTTCGAGAATCAGGATAAGAAAAATTTCTCACGTAATGGATTAGGATTAGCCATTTCGTATAACATGGCGCAGTTATTGGATGGCGAGCTAAAAGCAGAGAACTCACCTGGCGGATGGGTTGTGTTTACTCTGACATTACCAGCTCTCAGTCCTGACAACCAGAAAGAAAAGCGCATCACATCGGAATATATTCCTGAAAAAATATATATGCAACCTATGATTAAACTGCCTGATTACGAGTTTGACAAAATGCGTCCGACGATTTTGGTTATTGACGATGAAATAGAGATTTTATGGCTTATTGGAGAAATCTTCTCGAACGACTTCAATGTGGTGACGTTACAAGATGCAGGCAAGACTGAAGATGTGTTGAATGAGATGTCTCCAAACGTTATTATATGCGATATTAAAATGCCAGATACAAACGGAATAGAACTGGTAAAAAGAATAAAGTCGCAAAAAGAAACTTCGCATATACCTATAATAATCATTTCCGGACACTACGAAATGCAACAGCAAATGGAAGCTATTTCCTCCGGAGCTGAGATGTATATCACGAAACCGTTCAGTACGGAATTCCTACGCATATCTGTCATGCAAGTAATGGAACGCAAAGAAAGACTAAAAAGCTATTTCAGTTCGCCAATCAGTTCTTTCGAAAAAACAGAAGGAAAGCTCATGCATAGGGACTCGAAAAAATTCCTGCAATCGGTACTGAAAATCATAAATGACAATATAACAAATAGCGAACTGACAACAAAGTTCATCGCCGAAAAATTAGCTATGAGTTCAAGAAGCCTGTACCGTAAAATGGAAGAAACTGGCAACGGTAGTCCTGCCACCCTGATTAAGTTCTGCCGTTTGCATGTGGCTAAGGATTTACTACTAACGACGCACAAAACGGTTGATGAAATAGTGTTCGATTCAGGTTTTTCCAACAAAGTATCCTTTTTTAAAGCCTTTCGCGAAATGTACGGCTGCACGCCAAAAGATTTTAGGAAGAGGCAACTCAAAGAGATAAACGAAGACAATAAAAACAATAATAACGAATAAATAACCGTGACAAAAACTCTTCGTTGTTCGGAATCAAACGCTTTGTCGTTCCAATCAAAATGACGAAGCGTTTGATTCCGTATTTTTTTACACACACATTTTTTCCATCGGATTTGCAAGACGGTTGAATAAGTTAGCATCAACAAACCGACGAATCCAATTAAATTCTTGCAGACTTTGCACGTTGCAAAACTCGAGTAAGTAAAACATTGTGATAATTTAGTAAACAATTGTGCCAATGATAAAAAAAATAACAAACTAACTATTCTTTATTCTCCCTGCCATTCTATCTTTGCCAAAAAGTCCGAGACGAACTATGAACTTTTATTTAACTATTAACTAATACTTGGTGAAAATGAAAAAGAAATTTGCATTAAGGCTATTCACAGCTTTACTGTTTCCAGTCATCATCGCTTCATGTGGCAAGGAAGAGCAAGGAAGAGGAACAAGAGACAGTACAGCCGGCAGCAGACCTTGTCATCGACAACAGTGCGGTGACATTACTGCAAGGTGACGAAATCACCGTAAGTATCACTTCCGGAAACGGAGACTACTCTGTAAAAACTTTCGACGAATCGGTGGCTACGGCGACAATCGACGGCGATAAGGTGACAATCAAGGCGACAGAAAACAGTGTCCTCGATGAAAACAACCGTGCTGAGACAACAATCTTAGTTATAGACGGACGTAAAAAGACTGCAAGGATAAAAGTGCAGGTAGCAAAACTTTGGGATTTGACAACCGACATTCCTGAAGAAGGAATTGAGTTGTTTATCGGAGAAAAAAAAACGATAGAAATACTTACCGGAAACGGGGACTACAAGATTACGATGCCGGAAGGTGCCGAACGATATATAAAGTTAGACGAACTCTCTGGCCAGGTGTTTTCCGTAACAGCCATAGAAGAAACTCCACAGGGTGAACCCGTACAAATCACCATCACCGATAAAAAACAAAAGACAATTGCCATTCTGATAATTGTCAATATAGTTGACTTGACGCTGAAATCAAACGAAGCGACATTTGCGGAACCCGATACGGAAGTACAGACCATAGAGATAGAAAAAGGCAACGGTGGTTACACTTTCACATTCCGAACTGATGAAGGTGAGCCAACAGCAACATCGCCCATCGTGGAAGCCACGGAAGAGGATAATTTCATCACTCTGAAGCCTTTAGCAAGAGGTGATGTGACAGTGATAGTGACAGATCAGAAAGGCTCTAAAGAAGAGATTGCCGTCACAGTTAATCCTTACGAAATAAAATTAGACGGAAACCTTACGGAACTGTCCTTGGACGGCTTTGAAAGTACCAAGGAAATCAATATATCTCGCGGAAACGGCGGCTACCAATTGGCTGAACTAACGGAAGACAACTTGAAATATATAAAGTCTGCAAGTATTAATGGAGAAAACTTAACAATAGAAGCCAAATGGATGGGAGAAACTACACTGACTATTACCGACGATGCGAATAAGACACTGGTATTACCGGTGAAAATAAACTCTATGGCGGCAAAACTTAACAGCGATTATTGCTTCAAGATAGGCTCTAAAGGCATTTTTAGTCAACCACCATATAACAAGATGCAGCAACTTACTTTTGAAATGGTGTTCTATCCAACATATTCACGTGCCCTACAGTCTTTTATCGGTCTGGAAGGTGTATTTCTGCTCCGATGTGAAAATAATGGAGATACAGACCTCAGATTCGAGATAGCCACTAAAATTGACGGAAAAGATGACCCGCGCTTCCGTAGCCAGCAAAAAATGGGAAACGACCGCCAAGATAACGGCAAATGGTATCATATAGCCATAGTGTATGACGGAACACAGCAAAGTACAAAGGACGCTTACCAGATGTATATAAACGGAGTTAAAGAAGAATTAACGCCTGCCGATAATTCCTATGCTGATGTAGGTCCTAATACATATCTTGACCTTTCCGAAGTAAAAGGAGACGAGGCATTGATGATTGGACGTTCTGGAAACAGCGAATTCCGTCTAGGATACTGCAACGTTGCCCAGGCACGCATGTGGAAGACAGCCCGTACGCAGGAACAAATCAAAGAGGACATGTGCAAATATTATACTCCTGAAGAAGCAAGTGCAAATGAAAACTTGTTAGGTTATTGGATTCCTGGCAATGGCATAAAAACAGGAACATTCAAGAACTATGGTTCTGCCGGAACAGCCCTTGATGCAAAAGTTTATACACAAGGAGCTAATATTTCTGAAACTACTGTAAATGCAGACAAGTTTGCATCGACAGCATGCCCTCACACATATTGAAAACAGATTATAATCAGACAATAACAAAATGAAGACACAAAGATTTTTCAAAGTTGCCATGCTGCTTCTCCTTACAGGACTGGCAGCCTGCGACAACGAACGCAATCCCGGGTTCGACCCTAACGACTATGAACCTATCGTTGCTCCCGACCCCGTGCATACTCTTGATGCTATGGCGAGCGGTGAACGCGTAGTGCTTTCCAGTTCGTCTCTCACGGACATCGTACTGAAATGGACTCCTACCACTGCACATGGCAATACGGTATATCGCTACGAGGTCTTGATAGACACAATAGGTGGCGATTTCACTAACCCTGTAGAGATCTCATTATCCGACAATAATGGACTGGAACCGCAACTAACACTGTCACACTACCAAGCTAACGCAATAGGAAAACTAGCCAAGTTCCGCTGCAACACGAACGGGACTCTGCGCTGGAAAGTACGTGCTTACTGTGGGCTGGACGATTCGATAAGTTCGCTCGAAGGCTTTTTCGTAATCTTCATGATGGACGGTATAGACAACATACCTTCGGAAGACGAACCGATTTATATAACCGGTGCAGGCACGGAAGACAATGGTGACGAAACGCGGGCTCTGCAAATGTTAAGACAAGACGATGGCATTTACCAGACCTTCGTCAGGCTGAAGGCTAATCAGCCTTACGTTTTCATGGCAAATGTTGGTGGCCAGAAATGTTATTACTACTCCGACGAAAGAGGCATATTACGCGAACGAAACGAAGGAGAAAAATATACGATGCAGGTAGATAAAGAAGGCATATACCGGATAACCATCAACATGGGCGAGCAGAGCATCTCGTACGATGAGATAGGCGATGTTTGGCTATATAACATTTCGGGCAACTATAGGCAAGACTTTAACTACCTTGGATATGGCAAATGGGGTATAGTGAACTACACCGCACGCAAACAGACAGAAAGTTGGGCTGGAAGTGGAGAAACACGCCACAGTTTCAAGATGATGATAAACGGTACGGAATACCGTTGGGGGAACAGAGGAAGAGATGAGGGCACACCAAACATGGATACTGACGATAGTTATTATAACCTGTATCTATTGGCAACAGGCACAGATGGATGGGATTACAGTTTCAGATTCTGCGACGATCTTCTACAATGGGGCGAACCAAGCAGCGGTGTATATGAAGCAACGGTAAAAACAGATGTCACCCTTTATTTTAATGCGGATTTTGGCGTTTACACCCACCGTTGGGTGGCTTCTGAAACAAACGGAAACTAAAAAATACGAATAATTATGAAAAGTAATATACTATCATTTTCAAAAACAATCCTATCGTTTTGCGGAGGATTTATGCTGTTAACTTCCTGCGATGACGGCAGTTTGGAAGATATTTATAAAGGAGATTCTTCAGGCGAATATGTATCAGACGTAAATTGGACGGATGCAGCCAACAAGAGTACTGAAACGTACATCAAATACTTCTTTGAGAATGCAAGCGGACGCGACACCTTTGGTGGGGAAATATACTGGGAAAAGCCCAACACCCCGAAAACAGGTGAACCGACAAGTTCTCAAGGCAGCGGTGGATGGTCGCAGGGTCATGCACTGGACATCGTGACGGACTATTATATCCGCAATGCAGGCAATGCCGAAATCCAGGCGAAGATATACAATGATGTAATGAAACCTTTCCTGCCGGCTTTCGATGAGTGGAACAGAACCTGCGGTTATGGAGGACCAGATTTCTGGAACAATTTCTACGATGATATGGAGTGGATGGCATTGGCATGCCTGCGCGTATATGAACTTACTGGCGACACCGACTATTACGACGCTATTATGAAAATGTGGGATCACATAAAAGGTGCGAAAAATGGTTATAAAGGACAAGGAGGACTTGCGTGGAAGACCGACCTACCCGCTTCGCGAATGTCGTGTTCCAACGGCCCAGGATGTCTGCTTGCAATGAAATTATACCAGCTCACTGTGAAAGAAGCCAAGGAAGGATGGGAAGCAGAAGCAGAATATTACCTGAACTTCGCAAAGGAAGTTTACACTTGGATGACAGCCTACTTATGTGACATATCCACCGGACAAGTATATGACAACCTTGGCATTAATGATGATGGGACAGTAGGAGATCCCGACAAGGTGGCACTTTCGTACAATCAAGGAACATTCATGGCTTCGGCTCTAGAACTTTACAATGCCACAGGAGTGGAGGATTATCTCCGTAATGCCGTTTCGTTCGCCTCATATCAGGTTAACCATAAGATGGATTCCAACTATCCTGTGTTCAGCGGTGAAGGCGGCAGCGGTGACAACCTGTTGTTCCGTGGAATATTCGTCCGCTATTTCCTTGACTTACTGAAGCAGCCTACAGGAGAAGCATATCCCGAAAAAACAAAAAACAAGTTCATAGCCGCACTGCGCAGCTGTTCAGACGTGCTTTGGGTAAACGGACATCCAGAAGGTTGGTACGTGTGGGAATACGACTGGACAAAAGCACCTGAGTTCGGTAATAGAAACGACAACGAGAACCGACTGACAATATCGCTTAACGCCGAGGTACCTGGAGCTACACTTATTGAAATCCGCGCTCGCTATGAAGACTGGGTACAGGGCAAAGAAACAGAAAAAGCGAACTGGATAGGACCGGACTTCGCAACAGGAGCAGAATAATTTTTCTTGAGTTTGCAAGTATCTTAGTTTTTAGTAATTTGACCTTTACATAATTAATTTACAAAATGAGGTCAACCAAACTAAGCTTAAATCTACAAACTAATATTAAAAAAACTACAAAAATTAAAAAAATGATACATATAAAAAGAAATATATGTCTGATGACTGTTTCTTGTGCATTATTAGCAGGTATTCCGGCACAGGTCATGGCCGAATGCGAAACTGTAAAGGAGATTTCACAAAGCAAGAAGGTTACAATAACCGGTGTAGTTTTGGATAAAGCTACCAACATCCCTCTTATCGGTGTGTCCGTCATAATGAAAGGTTCAACCAATACGGGAACCGTTACAGACATAGACGGTAAATTCAGCATTAGCCTGCCATATGCTGAAGCACCATTGGTATTCTCATATTTGGGTTATCAACCGCAAGAAGTTATACCCGGAACTGGCAAAGAACTGAAAATATTGTTGAATGAAGATACCAAAGCCCTTCAGGAAGTTGTCGTGGTAGGTTATACAAAGCAACGTAAAGAAACGATGGTGGGTTCAGTGGCTACCATTACTACAAAAGACCTGACACAAAGCCCAACAGCAAATATCAACAACGCACTTGCGGGACGTTTGCCGGGTTTGATTGTAAACCAGTATGCCGGAGGTGAACCGGGAGTGGACCAAAGCGAACTGTTCATACGTGGTAAATCCACTTATGGTAACCAAGGTGCAATAGTAATAGTCGATGGTATAGAACGCGACATGAGCTATCTCGCCCCCGACGAAATAGAGACATTCACAATCCTGAAAGATGCATCGGCAACGGCGGCATACGGTATCCGTGGAGCAAACGGTGTAATTGTCATCACTACCAAACGAGGTAAAGCAGCGGAAAAGGCAACGGTTAATCTGAAGGCTTCTGTCGGCATTAACCAGCCCATAGGCTTCCCTGAATATTTAGGTTCAGCTGATTATGCTATTTTATACAACGAGGCAAAACTGAACGACGCCAAAATGACTGGAGCCGATATCAGCAGTCTCAGCCTGTTCTCACAAGAAGCCATAGACAACTTTCGCAGGGCAAAGGGAGACAATTCTGACGGATTGGGATACAACTGGGACTACTATGATTTTGCATTCAAGCCGGGAATGCAAGAGGACATCAGCCTGTCAATAAGAGGCGGTACGGACAGGGCGCGCTACTATGTGTTGGCTAACTACTTCTCACAAGGAGGCAACTATAAGTATTCCGACGTGAGCGAGTATGATACACAGACACGCTTCAGTCGCTACAATTTCCGTTCTAACATAGACATAAATATCAACAAATATCTGAGTACGAAATTGGACTTAGGTGCTCGCATTACAGACCGTAATGCTCCTGGAACAACGGCAAGTCGTCTTATGACAATCTGTGCCACACAGCCGCCTTATCTTCCAATCCTCGTTGAGGAGAACTCGCATCCGCAAAACGAGGAGTATATCCAGCAGAACCCTTACGGAATGCTGTACGGTGACAATGTTTATCGTTTCAATCTTCTTGGCGAATTGACCCGTACCGGCTACCTTAACGAGAAAAACACTTACCTGAACGGAAGCTTTGCTATGAACCTTGACATGGGGTTCCTTACCGAAGGACTTAAAGCAGAAGTGATGTTCTCATATGATGCCTCAGAAGGACGCTGGATAAATCGCAAACTGGATACTTACAAGGACGGCTACAGAGAATACCCGCAATATGCCACATTCATGCCGATAGAAGGCTCGGACGTATATATGGAAGGAGGACATTACACCGGAGCATACAAGACGGGAAACAAGTACGACATAGACCAGACCATAAGCAACGGATTCAGCCACAACGCATCAGACGCACGGTCTTATTATCAAGTGCGTTTGGACTATAACCATACTTTCTACGAAAAGCACGAAGTGACTGCAATGTTGCTTGCTAATCGCAGCCACCGCACTGTGAACAACGAATTGACTTACCGTAGCCAAGGTCTTACTGGACGCATGGCATACTACTACAACCAGAAATATCTGTTAGAGTTCAACTTCGGTTACAACGGTTCTGAAAACTTCGCTCCCGGCAAACGTTATGGTTTCTTCCCGGCAGGTTCCTTGGGATGGGTAATCTCGGAAGAGCCTTTCATGTACGACACATCATCATGGATAGACTTCCTGAAAGTGAGGGTTTCATATGGTCTTGTTGGTAGCGACAACGCAAGTAGCCGTTTTCCTTACCTCGCATTTTACGGCAGCGGTAGCGGATATGACTTCGGAAACAACTTCGGAACTAACGTAGGAGGTACGGCAGAAAGTAACTTGGCAAATGAGAACCTAACATGGGAGAAGGCAAGGAAGCTCAATGTGGGTATTGATTTCACGACATTGAACCAACGCCTGTCGCTGACAATTGACGCTTTCCACGAATATCGCTTCGATATCATCACTGATATGAGCAGCGACGGCATTATGGCATATCCCGATATCGTAGGAAAAGATGCGGCGTTTCAGAATTTGGGGATTGTGACCAACCGTGGAGTGGATATAGAGCTGAGTTGGAACGACAGAATAGGAAAAGATTTCCGTTATTACATCCGTCCTAACCTGACTTTCGCACGCAACCGTCTAAAATACAAAGCAGAAGTGGCACGCCAAAACCATTGGCGCAAAGAAACCGGGAAACGGCTGTATGAGAACTTCGTCTATGTATTCGACCATTTCGTGGCAAACCAGGAAGAAGCAGACAGATTGAACGAAATTGGCTATCAGCCTTGGGGAACACTTATCCCGGGTGATGCCGTTTACAAAGATTTGGATCGCAACGGAGTAATCGACGACGAGGACCGTACCGCAATGGGAAACCCACGAAGCCCTGAACTGATGTTCGGTATTCCATTCGGATTCCAATATAAGGACTTCGATTTCAGCGTGTTGCTGCAAGGTGCCACACTGACCTCAATATTGCTAAATGGGGCAGCTGTATATGATTTTCCGCAATTCGACCAAGACAAGATAGGTAAGGTAAAGAAAATGCACCTAGACCGCTGGACACCGGAAACGGCTGAAACCGCAAAATATCCGGCCCTGCATTATGGCACACACGACAATAACAAGAACAGCAATAGCAGCCTCTTCCTGTACGATGCTTCGTACCTACGCGTGAAAAACGTGGAAATAGGCTATAATCTATCTCCAAAATGGCTACACAAGCTGAACATACAAAAAGCCCGCATCTACCTGCAAGGCTTGAACTTGTTTACATTCGACAAGCTGGGAGATGTGGACATTGACCCTGAAACAAAATCAGGAGACGGTGCATCCTGGTATCCGATACAGAAAGTTTTCAATTTTGGTATAGACGTTACATTCTAAATATAAGCAAACATGAGAAAATCATATATATTAATACACGCATTTTTATTGTCCGCAACGCTGTCTGTTTTTACCGCTTGCAGCGACTATCTTGACCGTGACGATGACGATAAAATAACGGAGGCTGACGCATTCTCTCGCTACGAGAAAGTGAACGGCATGGTATCGGATGTGTATGCCGCTGCCAAAAAAGCCGACCGTCCATTGGTGTTCTTCGAACATTTCAGCAACAGTGCCATTACCGACGAATGTGAAGGTACGAACGTGGAGGGAAACATCACCAACAACTTCAACAACGGTGCATGGAATCCAAACTCACTGCCCGGCAGCTGTGGGCAGTATTGGGAAAGCCTATATGAAGGAATCCGCAAAACAAACCTTATAATAGAAAACGTGGAGAAATATGACACACCCGACAACCCGCAACAGGATGGTGATTTGAGAAAACGCATCGGAGAAATGTACTTTATGCGAGGGTATTTCCACATGTTGTTAGCACGAATGTACGGCGAGATCCCGTATATCGACAGGGTGATACACACCGGCGACAACATGGACTTCAAAAAAGAGTCAGTACACTCAATTGTTGAAAAAATCGTGACAGATGCACAGACTGCATTCGAAATGGTGCCAAACAAATACATAAAGACTTCCGAAAACTTCGGACGGGTAGACCAAGGTGCGTGTCTGGGACTTATCGCTTACGTGCGTTGGATAGCGGCAACCCCGCTGTGGAATGGTGCATCCGACTACGGATATACATTGAGCCGTGTTTTTGAAAGCGAATATGCTTACGACGCGGACAGATGGAGAAAAGCAAAAGATGCAGCTGATGCTGTATTGAACTTTGAAGTTGGAGGGACAAAACGATATTCCCTTTATGAAGAACACGACGAAACCGATTTTAAAGATCCTGCCGGAGGGAACTTAAACGACAGCCGCGTTTATGCACGCCTTTGGGACATGTTCTACGATATGGACGCATTTGCAAACGAATACGTGTTCTTTATGACTAAAAGCAAAGACCAGGCTTGGCAAGGGGATATTTATCCGCCAAGTCGCGAAGGCAGTTCGCGTCAACAACCAGTTCAGGAACAAGTAGACGAATATGAATACATAGTAGGTGATTACGGTTATCCGATATATTCGGCAGAAGCACGTAAGGGTGGTTATGATGACGCAAATCCATATGCCAAAGGTACTCGCGACCCACGCTTCTATCGTGATGTCATTTATCATGGTGCGCCATACCGCAACAATAACAACGAACAGAAAACGCTGAATACTGCAACCGGATCTGACCAGATAGGAGCAACCAATGCCACCACTACGGGGTATTACCTGCGAAAATTCCAACAGGAGTCATGGAACAAATCTGGTAACTTCAGTATAAATGCTCCTGCCATCTGGCGCCTTCCGGAGTTCATCTACATATATGCTGAAGCTTGCAACGAACTGGGTGAAGACATTGATAAAGCATACGACTTGGTGAACGAGGTAAGAGCACGCTCTTTTATGAAGCCAATGCCACCGACAGTAAAAACAGACCAAGACTTGATGCGCGAATACATCAAACGCGAACGCCGGGTAGAACTTTTCTACGAAGGGAAACGCCCTTGGACATGCCGACTATACCTGGAGCCTACAAGCAGGGAGGAATTATCGAAAGAAAGCATATGGAGATCAAGCGGAAGCGACAACTCTGAAAGGACACAAAAATATTGGGCTGCAAACAACGGACCGCTGCCGCGCTGCCAAAGAATGATTAACGGCATGCGCCCTGTCCAGGATAATAACGGAAAGATTGAAATAGATGGTGTAAAATACAGAATGGAACGTTTTTGCGTAGAAGAACGTACATTCGCCATACAACACTACTTATTTCCAATCCGCCAAAGCGAATTGCAAAAGACACCTACCATTGAACAAAATCCTGGATGGTAAAGCGAGACAGTAAGGTGAGTTTTGGAACTCTTAATTATTAATTCTTATAAACTTACCTTACTGAATACGTATAACTTTAAATAAAGAAAAATATGAAACTATTTTTAAGATACATAGGATTGTCGCTCCTGTGCGTAATACTAATTGCAAACACTGGATGCGGTAAGGAAGATGCCATAGAAGTACAACAAGATCTTTATGAAGTAATTGTGGACAAACCAGTAGTACGCATAGGGCATAACGAAGAAGTAAACGTGAACGTTATGCTTGGCAACGGGGGATATTCCGTAAAAAGCTATAACGAACAAGTTGCCACAGCCACAGTAGACGGTGAACAGATTACAATCAAAAGTGGAATACAAAATGGAGCGACCACTGTGGAAGTGACTGACGCGGAAGGCATAAAAACAGATATATCCGTAAATGTTGGACTGTTTGAACTAGAGTTCAACGAACAGACCATCGAAATGGAAGTAAACGAGGAAAAAGAACTGATTGTCACAATGGGCAACTTTTCGAGCAACGATGAACTTACATACGCCGTAAAAGACGAAACTGTTATCAGCGTAGAGAATACAGACAAACTAAGGCCTTACTATACTATAAGAGGACTGAAAATAGGGGAAACTGCTATAACATTCACAGATGCCAAAGGAAAACAGGCTACAGTTAGCGTAAAAATCAATCCAGTCTCGATAGACGTATCGAACCTGACACCCAAAGTAGGTGTAAACAATAAAATAGTAATTACCGTAGAGAAAGGTAACGGTGGTTACACTATGGAGGCAACTGACAATACGATAGTAAGGATTGAAAAAGTAGATGATAACAATTTCAGCTTACTTGGACTGAAAGCTGGCACTACTGATCTCACCGTGAGTGACCAAGAAGGGCAGGAACTTACTTTGTCTATAACAGTTTCTGAAGCAGACAAGGTGGTAAACCTTGGAAGTAACAACAGTTTTGAAGTGCCGTTTGAAATAGATGGTGAGAAAGCCCAAAATCTTACTTCGTTAAATTCGATAACATTCGAAGCACGCATAAAGATTGATGACCTCAACGGAAGCAGCGATGCACGCATCAACACGGTTATGGGAGGGAATAGAAAAGATATTCCTACTGCGAGTAGATGTACGCAAGGGTGGCTCTAACCAAGACGACCGTTATTTGCAACTAGCGGCAGACGATAAAGGTGGCATACGATACGAAAGTACAAATAAGATTGAAAAGAATAAATGGTATAACGTGGCTGTAGTATTGGATGGCAGTAAGACTGGAGACGAAAGGATTGCTTTATATATAAACGGTGTAAAAGAAAACTTCGGATACACAGCAGGAAATCTAAGCGACCTGAGTAAAATTAATCTGACGGAAAATTTCTACATAGGGCAGTCCGACGGGAAACGCTGGCTGAACGGAAGCATCACCTATGCTCGCATCTGGGACAAAGCATTGAATGCAGACGAAATATCCAACCAAAATGGCTTATTGCTAACAGAAGAGAAAGATGGATTAGTGGCAAACTGGATTTTCAGCAATGGAAATGGAAACACAGACACATTTGTTTCATTAAGCGGCAATGTATTCGAAGCCAAAGCCCTTAACATGGTTTCCACCTGGACTGAAGACCCAATACTAACAAACGTACCTTAAGGCGATTATCAGAGATAACAAGGACCAGAAGACCTATGAACCAGCACGTGCCAGCACTATACCGGGTCCGTGTCATGCTATCCATAAAAGACGAGAGGAGAAAAATAAGTACAACCTTTCGCAATAGCGTATAAGTTATAATCAAGTAGGAGAAAAACGAAGTAGTTTTCCTCCTACTTTCGTTTTCCGACCTCTACGTCAAGTATAGATAAAAGTTTCATTGATGACTCCTTTGCTTTATCAGATTGAAGGGAGGAAGCCAGAGTTGGATTTTCTTCTTTTTATGTCCCATTATCCTGTATTCCTCCAGTGTCCTGTATTACTGGAAAATCAAAAACTTCGAATGACTCATCAAAATGACAATACAAATATGTAAAAACACTCCCTCTCAAAAAGCCCTAAATCTTTATAACTGAAAAAACATAATAATAATGAAGATAACATATTTAAAAAGAATCAATCATACTAAGTATGGATTGAAAACAAAAAGCCTTGATGAAATTATATGTACTATCAGGAATGGTAATCTTATTCTACATGACAATAAATACGGAGATTACACATTAAAACAGATTATTGATTTTTTTAGAAGTACCAATCCAATAGATCTGCAGGACCTAAAATACAGATTTCTCCCTGCAGTTGCATATAACGGTACATTTTCTGAAATCAGCAGTAATGGACTGACAGGGTATTCATGTATTACAGCGTTAGACTTTGACCATATAGACAACTATGATGATTTAGTACATCTTCGCAACAGGCTGATAAAAACCTCATGTGTAAAGTGTGTATTTACAACGCCAAGCGGACATGGACTGAAAGCCATTGTATTACATGATAACAAGGACCCACAATTTCACAGGGACTTGTATGAACAGTTATTGAATAAGTTTGATGTTGCCAGTAAGGATCTCAGCTGTAAGGATATTGCAAGGCGTAATTATCTAAGCTATGATCCGGATATATGGGTTAATAATAATGCTATACCTTACCATTATATTCCTTCAATCAAAGATATTCAAGATCACTGCTGGGCACTTAGTCCCAGCTGATTTTCAATTGTTTATAATTTAGTTCT
>ENA-OPXV01000164-OPXV01000164.1-human-gut-metagenome-genome-assembly--contig:-NODE-164-length-26148-cov-1.880121_pt1 | contig 26148 bp, 20 predicted proteins | sample MGYA00241770_ERZ502044 | MGnify/ENA primary metagenome ERZ502044 (study PRJEB25962, sample SAMEA1965852) | human gut metagenome | biome: human gut; feature: human-associated habitat; material: faeces...
GAAGTTCACGAACATTTTTCCCGGAGTCCTTTTCCAGATAATATGGAAGTTTGGCTATGATATCATTCAGCCATTCCCTTGGGTTACTTTCCTGTGCTTTACAGGTAGCTAATAGTGAGCATAGGATTGTTGTATTTTCAGCAGCCTTATGCTTATGTAATTTTCATCTATCAGCTTCATGTGCCATCTTACTTTTTAGAGACATTTACTGAATGTTTCTTTTTAGGCACGGAATACACGGATTTCACGGAAAAAATAAAGATAATCCGCGTTTTCCGTGTATTCCGTGCCTAAAAAAATCATCAAGCTTCTTTCTGCATCCCCTCTTTGTCTTTAGCGATTCGCTGAAAATTTACCTTTTCATAATCTTTTTGAAATCCTCGGCAATCTGCTGCCCCATATTGACTATCGCGCTATCGACTTTATGTACCTCTGCCGGTGTGACCGCATCTTTGTAGCGCGCTTTGCCGAGCTTGAATTTCATATCGTCCAGAGTTCCGGATATATTCAGGCCCAGTTTGAACGGAATGGGGGATTTCAGGATGGAGATGTGATAGTCGAACTTCATATCCAGCCCTTGTGTGCCGCCTACCGCCGCTCTGTAACGGTCCATTGATATTTCGAACGGATAGACGGTTACATTTCCGTCTTTGATGCCGATGTTTACGGATATGCTGTCTATCATGTTTCTCTTCTTGTTTTTGAAGAAGAATTTTTTGGAGATTTCGGCGAAAGTCTCACCGTCCATCAGCACAAGGCTGTCTCCCTTGACATGAATGGCCGACCGCATGGTGGGGATTTTGATGTTCAGGGCGGAGTCCAGGGAAGCGGCGGCAGCCACATTGAAATCGACCGTTCCTTCAAATGAGCGCAGCGTGGGGACAATCGTGTCCAGGGAAGGGGCGAAGTCTACCAGCTTCCCGATGTTGATGTTGTGCAGCCGGAAGTCGAAACCGGCAAATCCCTCTTCCGGAGATTTTGCCTGATAGACGAGGGTGGTGTTCATGTCGGAACCCATGCCTTTCATGCTGAGCTGTTTCAGGTAGACGGATTGGTTGCGGATGTCCACAGCTCCGCGGACATCGTTGAATGTGACTTTCTCGTAATAGACTTTCCTGAAATCGGTCTGCAGTTCAAAATCCAAGTTCTTGGGGATGACGAACAGCTTTACTTCGGTGGAGACCGTATCGCTTTCCGCAGCCAGCGTATCCGACGGGAGCGATATTGACCGTATCAGCTGGTTGCAGTCCAATTGTTCGGACGATACGTCCAGTTTGGCGCGCAGGAGCTTGTGATGCCGCATGGCGCCGTACAGGTCGTGAATCGAACCGGTAGCGGTGATATCGGATTTGCCGATGCGCATGGTGGCATTGCGCAGGGTGATGACGCGGTCGTTTACCGTGACGGAAGTTTTCTGCACCTGTATGGGAAGTGCACATTCCGGGGTGCGGAACGCCATGCGGTGGAAACCGATGATGCCTTTGGGTGTCCATAGCGAATCGCGTACTTTTTCGGCTGTTATTCCGATGCCTGCTTTGTCCATTCCCAGGCGGGTGTCGCCCATGCGGCAGAACAGTGTGTCCACTTCCAGTGTAAGCCTTATCTGCGGATTGGCAGGGTTGTGCTCTCCAGGTTGCAGCTTGAGGCGGGCGGATGATTTTCCGCAAAAGAGGTCGAGCGAATCCGCCAGGGATACTCTCAACTTGTTCATCTCTATCTTGCATTCCGTCTTGGCAGGGCGCAGTGTGTCTTGGGAAGGATAGGTGCTGATTGCCGCCGTAAAGCTTTCCGTGGCTGAGTTCAGGGCAGGTGAGCGGAGCGTCATATCCTTGATTTCAACACGCCCTCCGAGCCATTCGTTGCCGGCAAAGTCCAGCGTAGCGTTGCTTGTGAACTCGAAATTCTTTTGGGTATGGCGCAGCACGAGTTTGTCTGTTCTGATTTTGCCTTGAACCTTTATCCGTCCCCAATCCTGTTTCTTGAGGGTGGACAGGCGGCAACGCAGTTTCAGGTCGGCATTCATCTTTCCATCCATGCCGATGCCTTCCTGAAGAGGGAAAATCTGCGCCAGCGTATTCAGGTCGACGGTAGAGCGGGTATGAAAGGTGATGTCCGGGTCGGTGAGCAGGTTGTCCACTTTCATATCGGCCAATATGTCGGTGTCGGCGCCTTTGAACTGGAAGATTTTCAGGTTCAGGCAAGAGGGGGTATTCCGCATGAGGTCTATCCGGGCGGAAAAGTCGGCGTTTACCTTGTCTATGCCGTAAGGCAGCCCGGCGTATCTGGCGAAAGCATCTTTTATCCTGATGTCCAGCGTGGCAAGGGGCATCTTCTGCTTGCCGTACATGCCTTTCAGCGTGCCGATGAAACTTACTTCTCCTCCTGCCGATACTTCCGCCTTTTTCAGGATGCTCTCCGGAATCATGTGCAGTACGGTTTCCAGCGAGGGGGTGTGCAGCCCGTATTGCCAGAAGAGAAGGTTCTTGTTGCGGAAATCTACTGCCAGCATGGAATGGCCTTTCTTCATATTGGCTTTCAGGGTAAGGTTTGTGTCCCATAGGTTGGCGAAAATGCGTGTGTCACGGTCGTCCATGGTTACCGTGGCGTGCTGGATGAAAATTTGCCGGATGTCGAGCTCGCTGATGTTCATGGCGTCTCCGGCAGGTGAAGAGGTGGACTGTACCGTATCCGGAACGGTGATGTCCCAGTTGGCAATGCCGTCTTTGTTTTTATAGGCGTAGATATCGGCATGTTCCAGCGCCAGGCGGTGGATGCTGATTTTCTGTTGCCGCAGGTAGTCCATGGGGTTGACCACCGCTACCGCCTTTTTGAATGATACCGGACAGTTTGAGTATTTTCTTGGTTTGACTTTTCATTTTGTAATTCGTTCTGTAAATATTGGGCAAGGAGTGGCTTCCTTTCCTTAATCACATGCAAAGTTATAACTGTAATTTGATAAAGCCGTAAGCCGGTATTGTTAAAAAATGATTAAAGGAATTTATGAATGATTTTTCCGCTATAATGAATAATTGAGTTCTTTTTTTATGTTAAAGCGTGAATAAATGCTGCTTAAATTTTATATTTGTACCGTTGGTATCCGGTTACGCTGCCTTATATATAAGGTGTATCGGGATGCCTTAAGTTTAATCTAATAAATTGATGTTATGAAAAAGTACATTGCAGAAATGCTGGGAACCATGGTTCTCGTTCTTATGGGCTGCGGCACGGCAGTCAGTCTGTCGTGCACATCGGCCGACCCTAATCTGGCGGCCACGGTAATAGGTACGGCGCTTGCTTTCGGATTGTCGGTGGTGGCTATGGCCTATACTATCGGTGGCGTTTCGGGCTGCCACATTAATCCGGCGATAACGCTCGGTTGCCTGCTTTCCGGCCGTATGAGCGGAAAGGATGCCGGTATGTATATGCTGTTTCAGGTAATAGGAGCTATTTTAGGTTCTGCCGTTCTTTGGGTGCTGACTTCCAATTCGGGTGTGAGCGGAACAGGCGCCAATGCCTGCCAGGAAGGAGTTTCCGTAACGGGCGCCCTACTGGCCGAGATTGTGTTTACATTTGTGTTTGTACTGGTGGTATTGGGCACTACCGATGCCAAGAAGGGCGCCGGTAATTTTGCCGGACTTGCCATAGGTCTCTCTTTGGTACTTGTACATTTGGCCTGCATCCGTTATACCGGTACTTCGGTTAATCCGGCTCGCAGTATAGGCCCTGCGCTCTTTCAGGGTGGAGAGGCTTTGAGCCAGTTGTGGATTTTCATTGTAGGCCCGTTTATCGGTGCGGTGCTGAGTGCCGGGGCATGGAAGATAGTTGCCGGCGGAAAGGAATGAGCCGGTGCCTGGCCTGAACCGGGCCGGTGATATTTGAAGAGGATATTTAAAGAGGATGTTTCCCGATTGCGGCAGAACGCAGTGTTTGGGGAACATCCTCTGTTTTTTTACTCTTTCGACTGGTGTACGGTGAGTTGCGGGAACGGGAATCCGATACCTTCTTCATTAAATGTCTGGTAGACGATTTCGTTGATATCGTACAGTACACTCCAGTAGTCGGCGCTTTTTACCCATACGCGTACCGTGATATCGACGCTGCTTGCGCTCAGTGAACCTAAGACGATGAGAGGAGTGGGGGTGTCCAATATGCGGCTGTCTGCATTGATGATGCGTTGCAGCACGGCTCTTACTCGCTTCACATCCTCGCCGTACTCTACGCCGAACACCCATTCGACACGGCGCTTGTCCTGCTTGCTGTAATTGGTGACGGCATTGCCGCTGAGGCTTCCGTTGGGCACATAAATCATACGGTTGTCGAGGGTGGACAGTATGGTGTGGAAAATCTGTATTTCCTTTATCGTGCCGCTTATTCCCGGTCCGTCTATGTAGTCGCCTACCTTGAACGGCTTGAAAATCAGTATAATCAGTCCGCCGGCAAAGTTGGACAGGTTTCCGGAAAGCGCCATACCCACAGCCACACCTGCGGATGCAAGCAGCGCCGCAAAGCTGGTGGTTTCCACACCGAGCTTGCCGATGATGGCAAAGGCAAGAATCATATTCAGCAGAATCTTTATCAGGCTCTTCAGGAAGGTCTGCACGCTGGTTTCAATCTTCCGCTTTTCGAGTATTCTGGCTACCAACGCGCTTATCTGCCTGATGATGAAACGTCCGATTACATAGATTAAAATGGCGATTAATATGTCCTTGCCGGCATCCATTCCAAAATCTATCAGTTTTTCCAATGCCTGTTCGAGTTTCCCACCGGTGGCGGGAGTGTTCAATAAAAGTAAATTCATTTCTTTTTCGCAATAAATAAAATAATATTATAAAATAGGTGTATATTCAGCATGCAAAGATAATCAAAATCCGGGCGGTTGTGGCGTATGAAATATATAATGCGTATTATTTCCTAAATAGAATTAAAACATTAATTTTGCCGAATATTACACTCTAACTTAAATAAATTAATAAAAAATGAACGTATGAAAAAAGTATTAACTTTATTCGGATTGCTTTTTGTGCTGTTGGGTAGTGCCCATGCACAGAAAGGAAAACAGGCGATAGGTTTTGGCCTGAGTTACGGAACGGAAATCGAAAGTATCGGGTTGGGTATCAAGTATCAGTACAATATTACCAATCCTATCCGTATAGAGCCGTCTTTCAACTATTTCTTCGAGAATGACAATGTAAGCATGCTGGATTTGAACGTGAATTTTCACTATCTGTTTCCGGTGGCCAAGAGCGTTAAGCTTTATCCGTTGTTCGGTTTGACATTGTCCAACTGGATGTTCGACATGCACGACTTTGATATTGATATGGACGAAGGCCATGTGCATATCGACGATAACGGCAATCATAACGAATGCCGGTTCGGTGTAAATCTGGGAGCGGGAGCGGAATTTGCACTGCCTCGTAACTGGGCGATGAATTTTGAGTTCAGATACCAGCTGGTAAGCGATTTCGACCAGGGGGTTATCAATATAGGAGCTGCATACAGATTCTAAGGGAGCAGCGTATATTTTCGGGCACGGATTACACGGATTTCACGGAATTCACGGAAGAAGAATAAAGAAAATCCGTGTTTTCCGTGTAATTTGTATTTCCGTGCCTGAAAAAAATCAAGTGCATTTTGCACGACCTCTTATAATGTTAAAGAGAGAGTCTAATGCCGGGCTCGGGTTTGCTTAGGAGCGTGCCTTGATTTTATCCGCGAATTTTTTCCAGCCTTCGGCCGTTTTGTAGGCTTCGACGGCTTGTGCGGGTACGGAAATGCTTGTTATGGTTTCCGGAAATCCGTACCATTCGCCTTCGGAAGTGGCAGGCGGTGTGAGGGCTTCCACAATGACCTCTTTTATGCCGGTATTGTCGAAAGCGGAAAAGTCGATGCGGGTGACGCGGGCGGGAATGGTCAGTGTATGTACCTTTTGGTTGCCGGTTATCAGGCCTTGCCCCAGGATGCTTATGCTTTGAGGAATTTCAAAGCGGGCAAGGTTGGGGCAGCCTACAAGGCAGTGCTCTTTGATTACGGCATCCGGATGGTTGCTTGAGGCAGGACCGTATGCGGATACTTCCGTCAGGTTGGAGCATAGGTAGAAGGCGCGTGCCTCTATGGTGGAGATGCTGTTGGGAAGTTGTACAGTGGTGATGCCGCTTCCCCGGAATGCTTCCATACCGATATGTGTGACGCTTTGGGGGATTACTGCGGATTTCAGATGTTCCGTCATCATGAATGCTTGTGTTCCGATGGCTGTGAGTGCAGACGGCAGTAATACTTCTTCTACTCCGGAGCATGCGAAAGCGCTTTCGGGAATCCGGGTAATTTGGGTGTGCGAGAGGTCGACCCGTTTCAGCCGGTCGCAGTAGTAGAACAGGTCCGGCGCAAGCTGCTGCAAGGTGGACGGGAATACGATTTCCTGTATGCCGGAGTTGAAGAAGGCCATTTCGCCGATAGAAGTCAGTCCCTCGTTCATCACGACTCGGGTGATTTGCCTGTTCTGCATAAAGGCTTCCGGTGCAATGGCTGTTACGTGTGGGGGAAGCGTGATTTCGCTGTATCCTTTATATATTTCTGTCAGTACGCCTTCCTGTACGCGGATGGGAGCAATGCTGACGGTGAAGGTTGCCTGACGGTCTTCTATGCCGATGGTCAGTACCAGCCGGTCTGCCGGAGCATCGGAAGAAAAGCCGCTGACTTGTTCCGGAGTTACAGTGACGGGATATTCTTTGCCATTACTATATACGCCGGTCAGCAGGAGTCCGTCCAAATCGAGTGGTTCTCCCAAAGTATATGCAATTTTATGAGGCGGCTGTGCAATGGACAGCCCGATGAGTGTTCCTTTGTCTTCCGGCTGCTCTTCTCCGGGGGCGAGGGCGGAAGTCAGGCGGATTTCAAGCTGTATGTTTTTTCCGGCATCTATCGTTTTCCCGACGGACCATATACGGTAGTTGTCCGGACCGCCGCCTTCCTGTACGACAAATGTCAGGAAGCGCTGCGATTGTCCGGAGAACCATACTTCGCCGGGCAGCGTGAATAGGGCGATACCCTGCGCATTGGCGGTTGCGCCGGCAGTGGGAGGCGTGAGGTTATCTTGCTCGAATGCCTTGTAGTCTTTTTCGTCATACATCTTTACGGGAATGCCGGGCATCGCTTTTCCGTTTTCGTCATAAACGGTTACGCTTACACGGCTTTCTTTTCCTGTGTGCTGTTCCTTTTCGCATGCTACCGTCAGGAAGACCGCACATACTAAAAAAATAATCTTATTCTTCATATTCTTACACATTTTTAATCGTTGTTCCGGTTGCAAAGATAGTGAATACGGCTCTTCCGGGAGTTACGATTTGAATGCGTAAATCTAACAGGTGTGTTTTTATACTACTGTTTTACAGTGTATTATGAAATGAGGCTTTGTCTTTTTCTAACACGGCTCTGACATCTATCCGAAAAGGGATAAGAACAGATCGGTATGGGGCGTTCCGGCTGCTTTGATGCGCGACTTCAACCGGGATTTTCGGGCATATATGTTTGCCACGCTCTCTTTCGTGAACAAGCTGATTACCTGCGGGGAGAATCCGGTGAAGATGTAGCAGAGCAGGCGGATGTCATTTTCTTTCATTGCCGGAAAGTCCTGCCGGAGTTTCTGCATGACGTTGTCATGGCAGGTATCTGCCATTTGTTCGAGTTCCCGGAGCATTTCACTGTTTTCCGAGAAGTCGGTGATTATCCGTTTTACTTCCTGAAACATGGCTGCCTGTTGCGATGATGTATTCTCGCGTTCGTAATAGGTTTTTCCGAGTTTGTCGAGGATGTCGAAGCGGGAAGCAACCAGGCTTTTCAGCCGTTTTTCCGTGTTCTGCCGTCCTTCCAGTTGCCGGGTGAGCGCCCGGTATTCGGCACGGGCCTCTTCCGCCAGCAGCAGGTAGCGGTCGTTGCGTTCGCGCTGGATGCGCAGGCGCTGGCGGATGATATAAACGGCTATTCCGGCGAGGATGAATATGCCGCAGATAACGGTGGTTTCCCAGAAGATGCGGTTCTTCATCCGGTATTCGGCAAAGGCGGATTGTTCCTGGAAATACTCTTTCTCCGTTATACCGGCGGAGATCTGCATGGTGGAGCGGGTGAGGGAGTCCGTGAGATAGATATAGCGGTGTATATGGTCGGTCGCTTTCCGGAAGTTTCCGGAGAGGGCCTCTATCCGGTAGGCTGTGTATTGCAGTTCGGCCAGGTCGAGCACGTCATTGTCTTGCGCTTCTGCCAGTTGCAGGTAGTGGCGCGCGCTGTCCGTACGGTGTTTGAGAAGCTGGACGTCCACCATGGTGTGTGCGCTGTAGCGGGATGCCTTGCGTGTCGACTGTTCGATGCGTAGCAGCAGGTCCTGGGGGATTTGTTTTCTGCCCGATTTTACATAGAGGGAGGCAAGGTTGCTGAGGGCTGCTCCGGCAAGACGTTCGTCTGCCTGTTCGTCGGCAAGGTCGAGGGCGGCGGAATACAGCCTGATGGCACGTTCCAAATCTTTCTGGCGGTAGGATGAGGCTGCCATATCAAGCGTGGCTTCCGTTTCCTTACGAAGACTGTCGGATACTTGAAAATTTTCTCTGGCCTGCTTGAAGTAGTGGTAGGCGCGGACGTAGTTCATCTGTCCGTAGTATATACTGCCGATGCGTTCGTAGAGAAGCCCTTTATTGTAAGGGTCTTGCCGGCTTTGCAGCTGCTCTTCGATTTGCAGGAAGATGCGCAAAGCTCCGGATTTATCGCCGGCATCGGTCAGCAGGCTGTCCGCGAACTCAAGGCTGGGGAGCGGTTTACGTTCATGGCATCCCGCCAGCGACAAGAGCATACATATAATAGGTATGATAAGGCGTTTCATGCCGTGAATGTAGTGATAAAAGATGTTTTGCACAAGTGAAAGGCGGGAAATGAGGAGCTTTGCGTGAATTTCCTGCATTTCTTTTTTTAGGCTTCGCGGAACTTCCTATCTTTGCACTTCTAAATGTAGATAAAACCGTAACACTTTGGAATGGCTATATAGTTTGTTTGTCGAACACTCCGCATTGCAGGCGGTGGTGGTGCTCTCGCTGATTTCCGCTATCGGATTAGGGTTGGGGAAAATACATATTTGCGGTATTTCCCTCGGCGTGACGTTTGTTTTCTTTGCCGGTATTCTTGCCGGACATTTCGGACTGTCCATCGACCTGCAGATGCTGAACTATGCGGAAAGTTTCGGACTGATAATTTTTGTGTATGCACTGGGACTGCAGGTGGGGCCGGGCTTTTTCAGCTCTTTCCGCAAGGGCGGGGTACAGTTGAATATGCTGGCGCTGGGAGTAGTGCTCCTCGGTACGCTGATGACCGTATTGGGCAGTTATACCCTGAATATTTCGTTGCCGGACATGGTGGGCATCCTCTGCGGCGCTACCACCAATACGCCGGCGCTGGGTGCGGCACAGCAGACATTGAAGCAAATGGGGCTGGAAGCCAGTACGCCGGCTTTGGGATGTGCCGTGGCATATCCGCTGGGGGTAGTGGGCGTTATTTTTGCCGTGCTGATAATACGCAAGGCATTGGCGCGTAAGGAAGATCTGGAGTTGAAAGAGAAGGACGATGCGAACAAAACTTACATTGCGGCGTTTCAAGTACACAATCCGGCCATCTTCGATAAAAGCATCAAGGAGATAGGCGGCTTGAATTATCCGAAGTTCGTAATCTCCCGTCTGTGGCGGGACGGCAACGTAAGCATCCCTACTTCCGAGAAGATAATCAGGGAAGGAGACCGCTTGCTGGTGGTGACTTCGGAAAAGTATGCTCCGGCACTGACCGTACTGTTCGGTGAACAGGAACATACCGACTGGAACAAAGAGGATATAGACTGGAATGCCATAGACAGCCAGCTCATCTCGCAGCGTATCGTGGTGACACGTCCCGAACTGAACGGAAAGAAACTGGGCTCGCTGCACCTGCGCAATCATTACGGCATCAACATCAGCCGTGTGTACCGTAGCGGCGTGCAGTTGCTTGCCACCGCGGAACTGACTTTGCAGTTGGGCGACCGTCTGACAGTGGTAGGTGAGGCTGCCGCCATCCAGAATGTGGAAAAAGTGTTGGGAAATGCCATCAAGAGCCTGAAAGAACCGAATCTGGTAGCGGTGTTTATCGGTATCATCCTGGGGCTGGCTTTGGGTGCGATTCCCATTTCCCTGCCGGGTATCAGTGCTCCGGTGAAGCTGGGACTTGCCGGCGGACCGATTATCGTAGGTATCCTGATTGGTACGTTCGGACCGAGAATGCACATGATAACCTATACCACACGAAGCGCCAACCTGATGCTCCGTGCATTGGGACTGTCGCTCTACCTGGCTTGTCTGGGACTGGATGCCGGAGCGCATTTCTTCGATACGGTGTTCCGTCCGGAAGGTCTGCTGTGGATTGCCGCAGGGTTCGTGCTGACCGTTGTTCCGGTGCTGATAGTGGGAGTGGTTGCCTTTAAATGGATGAAGGTGGACTTCGGCTCCATGGCAGGTATGCTGTGCGGAAGCATGGCCAACCCGATGGCGTTGAATTATGCCAACGACACCATTCCGGGCGATAATCCGTCGGTGGCTTATGCAACGGTGTATCCGATGTGTATGTTCCTGCGGGTAATCATAGCGCAGGTGCTGCTGATGTTCCTGTTGAATTGAGAGCTGAGAATTGAAAATTGAGAAATAACAGAAAGAGCTTAATTGCTGATAATTGAATATATATCATAAATCTAAAATCATAAATCGTATCATGGGAACTATTACTCCGGAAAGTATAGTAAACGACTTACGCTATTTGCAACTGTTGTCGCGCAGTTTTCCTACCATCGCCGATGCCAGTACGGAAATTATCAATCTGGAAGCTATTCTGAATCTGCCTAAAGGTACGGAACACTTCCTTACGGATATTCATGGAGAGTATGAGGCTTTTCAGCATGTATTGAAGAATGCTTCGGGTGCGGTAAAGCGGAAGGTGAATGAAATCTTCGGGCATACGCTGCGCGAAAGCGAAAAGAAGGAAATCTGTACGCTGATTTATTATCCGGAAGAGAAGTTGCAGTTGATAAAGGAACAGGAAACGGACCTGGACGACTGGTATCTCATCACCCTGAACCAACTGGTGAAAGTCTGCCAGAACGTATCTTCCAAATACACACGCTCGAAAGTGCGTAAAGCCTTGCCGGCGGAGTTCTCCTATATCATTCAGGAGTTGCTGCACGAGTCCAGCGTAGAGCCTAACAAGCATGCGTATATCAACGTCATTATCAGTACGATTATCTCGACCAAGCGTGCGGATGACTTTATCATTGCCATGTGTAAGCTTATCCAACGGCTTACAATCGACTCGCTGCACATAGTGGGAGATATTTACGACCGCGGTCCGGGCGCACATATCATCATGGATACGCTTTGCGACTACCATAATTTCGACATTCAGTGGGGCAACCATGACATACTGTGGATGGGTGCCGCATCGGGCAATGACGCCTGCATAGCGAACGTTATCCGTATGTCCATGCGCTATGCCAACCTGGCGACACTGGAAGACGGCTACGGCATCAACCTGCTGCCGCTGGCTACCTTCGCAATGGATACCTATGCGGATGATCCTTGCACTATCTTTGCTCCGAAGATGAACTTTGCCGATGCCAATTACAACGAAAAGACATTGCGGCTGATTACGCAGATGCACAAGGCGATTACGATAATCCAGTTCAAACTGGAAGCGGAGATTATAAACCGGCGTCCGGAGTTTGACATGGACAACCGGAAACTGCTGCACAAGATTGACTTTGAACGGGGCGTATTTGTGTACGAAGGCAAAGAATACGAACTGCGCGATGCCAATTTTCCGACTATTGACCCTGCCGACCCGTATCGCCTGACGGATGAAGAAAGAGAGCTGGTTGAAAAGATTCATGCTTCGTTCATGAACAGCGAGAAACTGAAGAAGCATATGCGTTGCCTCTTTACGTACGGCGGCATGTATCTGGTGTGCAACAGCAACCTGCTTTATCACGCATCCGTGCCCCTGAATGAGGACGGAAGTTTCAAACATGTACGTATCGGCAAGAAAGAGTACTGGGGACATAAACTGCTGCAAAAGACCGACCAGCTTATCCGTACCGCCTACTTTGACGAAGATGGTTCGGAGGAGAAGAATTTTGCGTTGGATTATATGTGGTATATGTGGTGCGGCCCGGATGCGCCCTCTTTCGACAAGGATAAGATGGCTACTTTCGAGCGTTACTTCATAGCCGACAAGGCATTGCATAAAGAGAATAAAGGTTATTACTACACGCTTCGCAACCGTGCGGATATTTGCGACAATATCCTGGCGGAGTTCGGGGTGGAGCCGGGACCTCATTCGCATATCATCAACGGACATGTGCCGGTGAAGACGATTAAAGGCGAGCGCCCCATAAAGGCTGATGGAAAGTTATTGGTGATTGACGGCGGTTTCTCCAAAGCCTATCAGCCCGAAACGGGTATTGCGGGCTATACGCTGGTATATCACTCGCACGGCATGCAGTTGGTGCAGCATGACCCGTTCCAGAGCCGTCAGAAAGCGATTGAAGAGGGACAGGATATCAAGTCCACAACTTTCGTCATAGAATTCAACTCGCAGCGTATGATGGTGAAGGATACCGATAAGGGCAAGCAGCTCGTGACGCAGATTCAGGATTTGAAGAAGTTGCTGGTGGCATATAGAACGGGATTTATCAAAGAAAAGGAGATTTTCTGATATGGCTGTATGTTCCGGTGCTTGCATTGCCTGGCTTTTCAGGCACGGATTAGTATTTGAATAATACCACACCGCCTTCTACAATGGCTCCCTTGTCGAAGTTGGCATTTCTGTTGTAGTATCTGTCCCAGCCGTAACCGCCCGTAACGAATACTCCTAATTTTGCCGTCAGACGGTATTCGAGGTTGATACGGGTTTGGAGAGAATAGAGGCGGGCAGGGAAGCCATAGTCTTTATTCTTGAAGGTTTCTACGTGCTGGTATCCCAAATCGCCGCTGATGAACAGTTGCTTGCAGACGGGCAATTCCAGTCCGGCACGGTAGAAAAGCGCACCGGAGAACTTATCGCTGAAGCCGAGGAAATGCGTACCGCCGCCGAGGATGGTATAGAACAGTTTGTTCTTGAAGCGGGCTGCAAGGTTCAGTTTCGTGGTGTTGCCGCCGAAAAACATCATCTGTACTTTGGTGTCCGGGTTGGCATTGACCAGTCCCAGTTGGAAACCGTCCAGCTTCTCCTTGTAGTAGTTTATCAAACCTATCTGAAGGCCTTTGGCACGGACGGCTACATTCAGGGGAGAGAGCTGCACGCCGGCAGACGTACCGCCTGTGATATTGCCCAAACCGGAAATCTGGAGCCCTTTCATATCATCGCCCACCACATTCAGCAGGCCGGATATGGTGACACCGGAAAAATTGCCGCCCGATATATTGGCGAGTCCTGAAAGCTGTACGCCGGCAGTCTTTTCGCCTGTAATATTCAGCAAGCCGCCTACAATCATTCCATTGCTGTTATCGCCCGTGATATTGGCAAGGCCGGAGAAGACCATTCCCCATGCGTGATTACCCGTGATGCCCACAAGACCGGAAACGGACAGACCGCTGAGGTTATTGCCGTTGATATTGGTGATGCCCGCTACCTGTACGCCCCGCATACTTCCACCCACCATATTGGATATACCGGAGATTTGAACTCCGTTCATGTCTCTGCCCGTAACAGCTCCCAAAACATTTACTCCCAAGCCGTTCAAACGGTTCATCGCCGAGAAGATACCGAGATTGAAGAATGTGCTTCCGACCGTATCCGTACGCTGTGTGGAAAGATTCTTCCAAAGGGAAAGGTTGATACCGGTTTTTTCTTTATGGGCAGACTGTTGCCTGCCTGTCCGGGCATAGCCTGTCCCTGCCAATAGCAGGGACAGACAGATCAGTGGAAATATACGTTTCATAATTCTTTATAATGTTTCATCGGGCCAGGGCGCCAGTCGGTTGGTGGCACGTAATACAGGACGCTGCGCATCCACCGACCGCAGATAGTTGCTCAGCTTTTTTGATAGTTTCTTTACAAGTTTGGGGTTCTCGGCGGCTACGTCATGCTTTTCGCTGATGTCGGCAGGGATATTGAACAATTCGTGCTTGCCGCTGTCGAAGTAGTACACCAGTTTCCATTCTCCGGAACGGATGGAGCAGGTGGCGCCTATACCCGGACCGGAAGGGCCCCAACTGTGCGGGTAATGCCAGTAGATGTCACGGGCGGGCATTTTACCTTTGCCCGTAAGCAGGGGCAGGAAGCTGATGCCGTCGCGTTTCTGTACCGTATTGTAGTGCTCCACACCGGCTATTTCGAGAATAGTGGGGAAGAAATCTTCTATCATCAGATAATGGTCGCATTTGGTTTCTGCCGCTACTACGCCGGGCCAGCGTACAATCATCGGTTCGCGCACTCCGCCTTCGTAGGCGGAACCTTTTCCGCTGTTGAGCGGATAGTTCTGCCTGTGCAGCTCTCCTGCACGGGTGTGTGCAGCCAGTCCGCCATTATCGGACATGAAGAGCAGTACAGTGTTGTCGGTGAGGTTGTTTTTGTCCAGATAGTCCATCAGGTCGCCGAGGCTTTTGTCCATGCCTTCAATCAGGGTGGCATACGCTGCTTCTATCGGGGGAAGTCCTTTGTCCAGATATTTTTGGTAGAAACGCATGTCGGGCTGGATAGGCGTATGGATGGCATAATGGGCCATGTAGAGGAAGAAAGGCTTGTCCGTTGTCCGGGCGTTGTCCAAAGCTTTCTCGGCTTCTATGGTAAGGGCTTCGGAGAGGAATACGTCTTTGCCATGATATTTTTCCAGTCCGGGTACGGCAGCCAGCGGGCTTTTTCCGCCGGGTTTGTTTCCGAAGTTCTGCATGCCGTAGTAGCTGGCGGGAGAGCCTGCCGCATGGCCGGCTATGTTCACATCGAAGCCCATTTTCAGCGGATCGGCTCCGGGCGTGTCATTAGCTCCGAAGTGGGCTTTTCCGCAATGAATGGTGTGGTAACCGTTGTCCTTGAGCACTTGTGCCAGCGAGGTGACTTGCGTGGTGCGTTCCACACCCGGTTCCTGACAGATACCGTTGACATTCCATTCGGGGTATATCATAACGGAGTCCGGCTGTTCGTGGGTGGTATTCTTGCGTAACGTCCAGCTTGTCACCCGGTGACGCGCAGCGTTCATACCCGTAAAAAGGCTGACGCGCGTAGGCGAACTGATGCTACAGGCATAGGCTTGCGTGAACATCTTGCCCTGCTTTGCCAGACGTTCCATATTGGGTGTATGGTACGTGTCGTTGTAGCGGGTGCGTTGTGTCCAGAAAGGCAGGGATGTGTCCTGCCAACCCATATCATCCACCAAGAATAAAATAATGTTCGGACGCTTGTCCGTAACAGGAGCCGTTTCATTTGACGGCCTTGTGTGTACTTCTCCTGCCATTCCACATAACGGAAGCAGCGCAGCAGATAATAACAATTCGTTTTTCATCGGGAAAAGAGGGGTTAGGGTTAGAGATTAGTGGTTAGCGGTTAGGGATTAACATTAAAAATAGCGGTAAATAATTAGCGCAATATGCTGCATAGCTTACTAATCACTAACCGCTAATCACTATTTTATCATCCTTTTGCTTCCTGATACAGGAAGCGTTTGATAGATTTTTTGGGTGTCTTTTCAAATTCTTCGGGATATATCTTCATTTTGGAAATCTGGCTGTAAGCAGGCAGTTCTGCATTCAGAGCCACACGATTCTCTTCCATGACACGTTCTATATCGTCGTTGTTGAGGCCGTGGGCAAAGGCATCGTCAAAGTCGGGATATACCAGTCCCACGAGCTTTTCGTTCTGCTGTACGATGATGCTTTCAGCTACGTACGGCAGGTTGTTCAGCTTGTCTTCTATTTCTTCGGGGTAGATGTTCTGCCCGTTTGGACCGAGGAGCATATTCTTGCTGCGTCCTTTGATGGTGACATTGCCTTCGGCATCCATCAGGGCAAGGTCGCCGGTGTGCAGCCAACCGTCTTTGTCCACAACTTCGGCGGTAGCCTCTTCATTCTTGTAGTAGCCCAGCATGACGTTGGGACCGCGGCAGACAATCTCGCCGGGGATATTCTCCGGATCGGGAGAGAGAATCTTCACTTCCATGCGCGGAGCGGCTTTTCCGCAGGAACCGGGTTTGAAGCGCGTCCAGTCTTCGTAACAGATGATAGGACCGCATTCTGTCATACCGTAACCTACGGTATAGGGGAAGTCTATCATGCGCAGGAACTGTTCCACCTCCTGGTTGAATGCCGCACCGCCGACAATGACTGTGGCAAAATTGCCGCCGAATGCCTGTACCATTTGCTCGCGTACGGTGGCTTTTATCTTGTCGTTGATGATAGGCACTTTCAGCAACAGTTTCATGGTAGGCGTTTCCAGCTTGGGCAATACGCTCTTCTTGATAATCTTTTCGATAATGAGCGGTACGGCTACGATGAGGTTCGGCTTTATGTCGGCGAATGCCTGGAAGATAATCTTCGGACTTGGCATACGGGTGAGGTAGTAGATGTGGCAACCTACGGAGAACTCATACAGGAATTCGAATGCCAATCCGTACATATGAGCCATCGGCAGCATGCATACCAGTTTGTCGCCGGCTTTCAGCGGCAGTACTTCGAAAGCGAATCGGGTGTTGGACCACAGGCTGCGATAGGGGAGCATTACGCCTTTCGAGTAACTGGTAGTACCGGAAGTATAGTTAATGACCGCCAGCTCTTCGGGTTGGTCTTTGTGATAGTCGATGTGTTCCTTACGGAAGTTCTTGGGAAATTTCTTGCCGAATATCTCGTTGAGGTGATCGCGGGCGTAAGTAACCCGTTCGTTGCGCGAGACCAGCAAGGTGAAGTCCGTCATCATGAAGATACCTTCGAGCAACGGCATGGCGCTTTCGTTGAGATTTTCCCACACCTGGTCGCCGACAAAAAGAAGCTTGGCCTCGGAGTGGTTGACGATGTTATGCACATTGTCCGCCTTGAATTCGTGAAGAATGGGCACGATGACCGCACCATACGTCAGGGTAGCGAGGAAAGTGACTCCCCAATGCGAACTGTTACGTCCGCAGACGGCGATTTTATCGCCTTTTCTGATGCCGCTCGCTTCAAAAATGATATGCAGTTTTTCTATTTTGCGGGCTACATCCTTGTATTGCAGGGTGGCTCCCTTATAATCGGTCAGGGCATCCAGGTCCCAGTTTTCCTTTATACTATTCTCTATATAGGCGATAAAACTTTGTTCCATTATATATTGCACATTTAGTTGAAAATTGTGCAAATATAAGGGTTTATGTAGAGAATGCAAACTTTTAGGGGGAAAAAGCATTTTATGCAAATTCCCCCTTTGAGCCTATTTATTGTTATCCAGGTACCAGCGGTACATCCGCTCTACACCTTCTTCGATGTCTATTTTATGATGCCAGCCCAATGCGTGCAGCTTACTCGGGTCGGTGAGTTTGCGCATGGTCCCATCGGGTTTGGAAGTGTCGAAGGTCAGCTTTCCGCGATAACCCACAACGTTGACAATCAGTTCGGCAAGCCGGCGGATAGTAATTTCCTTACCTGTGCCGATGTTGATGTGGCAGTTGCGGATGTCCTTGTCTCCGGGGTTGCAGGTGTCTTTGAAGTCTACGTGCTCCATGACGAATACGCTGGCATCCGCCATTTCCTCGCTCCAGAGGAATTCGCGCAACGGAGTTCCCGTACCCCAAAGCCGGACTTCTTCTTCGCTGATGCCGTATTTGGAAAGTATGTTCAGTATCTCTCCGTTGCTGTTGCTGCCATTGATTCCTTCTACTGGACGCAGGTTCATGTCACGGCGTACGGCATCCCAGTCGCCTTGTTGCAGGCAGTGGGCCAGGTGTATCTTGCGAATCATGGCAGGAAGTACGTGGCTGCGTTCCAGGTCGAAGTTGTCGTTGGGACCGTAGAGGTTGGTGGGCATGACGGCAATGTAGTTCGTGCCGTATTGCAGGTTGAAGCTTTCGCACATTTTCAATCCGGCAATCTTGGCAATGGCGTACGGTTCGTTGGTGTACTCCAGGGGTGAGGTGAGGAGTACGTCTTCTTTCATCGGCTGTTCGGCATCACGCGGATAGATACAGGTGCTACCCAGAAAGAGCAGTTTCTTGACATTGTGGCGGAAACTTTCGCCTATAACATTCTGCTGTATCTGGAGATTCTTGTAAATGAAATCGGCACGGTAGATGCTGTTTGCCATGATACCGCCCACGAAAGCAGCGGCAAGGAATACGTATTCCGGCTGTTCCTCATCGAAGAAACGGCGGACGGCAACACCGTCCAGCAGGTCGAGTTCTTTGTGGGTTCTGCCCACGAGATTGGTATAGCCTTTCTCTTGCAGGTTTTTCCAGATAGCAGAGCCTACCAGTCCGCGATGCCCTGCGATGTATATTTTTGCGTTCTTGTGTAACATTGTTATAAAATGAATTGGTTTCAGACAGAAGAACAAAAGGACATATTCGGTTTATACTCTTTTATTTTCTCATATATATGTTCTTTTGTTCTTCTGTCTGAAAAATTAAATTATCTGTTTCAGTCTTCTTTGCTTCTCAAATGCAGTTTCCGTACAAACTTCATGTCATGTTCCGCCATGATGTGTACCAACTCCTCAAAGCTTGTCTGCTGCGGATTCCAGCCCAGTAACGTTTTGGCTTTGGTAGGGTCTCCCAGCAACTGTTCCACTTCGGAAGGACGGAAATATTTGGGATCCACCTCTACCAGTACCTTACCGGTTTGGCTGTCGATGCCCTTCTCGTTCACGCCTTCGCCTTCCCAGCGCAGTTCTATGCCGGTTTCCTTAAAGGCAAGTGTGGCAAATTCGCGTACGGTGTGCATCTCTCCGGTAGCAATCACGAAGTCTTCCGGCGTATCGTGTTGCAGGATAAGCCACATACATTCCACATAGTCTTTGGCATATCCCCAGTCGCGGCGTGCATCCAGATTGCCCAAATACAGTTTGTCCTGGAATCCTTGTGCAATGCGGGCGGCAGCCAGCGTAATCTTGCGGGTAACGAAGGTTTCGCCGCGGCGCTCGCTTTCGTGGTTGAAGAGAATGCCGTTTACGGCGAACATTCCGTAACTTTCGCGGTAGTTCTTTGTAATCCAGAAACCGTATTGCTTGGCTACGCCGTAGGGACTGCGCGGGTAGAAAGGGGTAGTCTCCTTCTGCGGCACTTCCTGCACCTTGCCGAACAGTTCCGAGGTAGATGCCTGATATATCCTGGTTTTCTTTTCCAGACCGAGAATGCGTACAGCTTCGAGCATGCGCAGCGTACCTATAGCATCTGTTTCGGCGGTATATTCGGGTACATCGAACGAGACCTTTACGTGGCTCTGTGCAGCAAGGTTGTATATCTCGTCCGGCTGCACTTGCTGGATAATGCGTATTAGCGAACTGCTGTCCGTCATATCTCCATAATGCAGGTTGATAGTTCGCTTCTGCTTCATGTCGCGCACCCACTCATCGAAATACAAGTGCTCGATGCGTCCGGTATTGAACGAAGATGAGCGGCGCAATATGCCGTGTACTTCATATCCTTTTTGCAACAGGAATTCTGCGAGGAACGAACCGTCCTGTCCGGTTATTCCGGAGATTAGAGCTTTTTTCATTGTTTCTGGTATTATACTTTTTTTGATTGTTGCATATTTCGTCCTGCAAAAATCGTAATTTATTGTGAGACAACAAAGCCAATGCGGTAAATGATTTTGAGATTATTTTTGCTTTATACCGAGAGTTGCATCCGGATGATTGCCGGGAAGCGGATATGACATCGTTTTTCTGTGTCAATCCTTTATGAAAAAATGAATTAATTTCAAATTTGATACGAACAAACAGACGTTATTTTTTGTTTTAATAACAAAGATAAATTATACAAGTATATGGAGAATTTAAATAAAACAGACATTGGACTGATAGGGCTGGCCGTGATGGGCGAGAATCTTGCATTGAATATGGCGGACAAGGGCTGGCGGGTTTCGGTTTATAACCGTACGGTTCCGGGGATTGAAGAAGGTGTGGTAGAACGTTTTATAAACGGACGCGCACAGGGTAAAAGTATTGAAGGATATACGGATATAGCTCGTTTTGTGGAGTCTGTAGCCGTTCCGCGCAAGATAATGATGATGGTTCGTGCCGGTAGTGCGGTAGACGAACTGATGGAGCAGCTTTTCCCGTTGCTCTCTCCGGGAGATATATTGATAGACGGCGGCAATTCCAATTATGAAGATACCAATCGCCGTGTGGCATTGGCCGAAGCGAGAGGCTTCCGTTTTGTGGGAGCAGGTGTTTCCGGCGGTGAAGAGGGTGCATTGAATGGAGCTTCTATCATGCCGGGCGGTTCGGTAAGCGCCTGGGAAGAAGTGAAGCCTGTTTTGCAGAGTATTGCTGCCAAAGCATCCGACGGCACGCCTTGCTGCCAGTGGGTGGGACCGGCCGGTTCGGGACATTTTGTCAAGATGATTCATAATGGCATCGAATATGGCGATATGCAGCTTATTTCCGAAGCCTATTGGGTGATGAAGAACCTGCTGAAGCTGGATAACGGAGAAATGTCTTCGGTCTTTTCGCAATGGAATGAGGGCAAATTGCGTAGCTATCTTATTGAAATTACTGCTAATATCTTGCAGCATAAAGATAAGTCGGGCGGTTATCTGATAGATAAAATACTGGATACAGCCGGACAAAAAGGTACAGGCAAATGGTCGGTAATCAATGCTATGGAGCTTGGTATGCCGTTGGGGCTGATTGCTACGGCTGTTTTTGAACGCAGCTTGTCGGCTCAGAAAGAACTGCGGAAGTCGGCTGCCGGGCATTTTACCTGCCGGCGCACGGAGGTGGTATACAACAAATCCGAAATGGTAGGAGATATTTATTCGGCGCTTTATGCATCCAAACTGGTGTCTTATGCTCAAGGCTTTGCTGTATTGCAACGTGCTTCGGACTCTTTCGGATGGAACCTCGATTTGGCTTCCATTGCCCGTATGTGGCGTGGCGGTTGCATAATCCGCAGTATCTTCCTCAATGATATTGCAGCATCTTTCGAGAGGAATGAGAAACCGCAGCATCTTCTTCTTACTCCTTATTTCAGCAATGAGATGAAACAACTGCTCTCTGGCTGGAAACATCTGGTGGCACAGGCTATGAAAGAGGAACTTCCGGTTCCTGCATTTTCATCGGCATTGAATTATTTTTATTCACTCGTCTCCGCCAACTTACCGGCGAATATGATTCAGGCACAGCGCGATTATTTCGGAGCGCACACCTTTGAGCGTGTGGACGGACTGCGTGGGCAGTTCTTCCATGAAAACTGGACAGGACACGGCGGAGAAACGAAGTCGGGAACCTATAACGTGTAGTCTTTCTTTAGTGTGAAGATTACTGAAATTCCCCTACAAACATAAAGCTATGAGTAAATTTGTGATGATAATTTTCGGCGCTTCCGGTGACCTGACAAAGCGCAAGTTAATACCGGCATTATATAATCTGTACAAGGATAACCGCCTGCCGGAAGGTTTTGCTGTTTTAGGCATCGGACGTACCGGATACCGGGATGATACCTACCGTACTTATATACGGACGGAAATGGAACGTTTTGTGGCTTCGGAAGAACATGCCGGCGGACGTATGACTGATTTTTGCAATCATCTGTACTATCTTTCGCTTAATCCGGCCGAGGCTGCCGATTATGGAAATCTGGATGCCCGTCTCCGGGAACTGACGGGTGAGCAGGAGCCGGATGGCATGTTGTACTATCTGGCAACACCGCCGTCGCTGTATGGTGTGATTCCTCTTCATCTTAAGACTGCCCGCCTGAACCGTCCTCATACGCGTATCATCGTCGAGAAGCCTTTCGGTTATGATTTGGAATCTGCCCGTGAACTGAACCGTATCTATGCTTCCGTATTCGAGGAGCATCAGATTTACCGTATAGACCATTTCCTGGGTAAAGAGACTGCGCAGAACATTCTGGCTTTTCGTTTTGCCAATGGCATCTTCGAGCCGCTTTGGAACCGTAATTACATTGACTATGTAGAGATTACCGCAGTAGAGAATTTGGGTATCGAACAGCGTGGAGGGTTTTATGAAGGAACCGGAGCATTGCGTGATATGGTACAGAATCACCTCATTCAGTTGGTAGCGCTTACCGCGATGGAACCGCCGGCAGTTTTCAATGCCGATAATTTCCGCAACGAGGTGGTAAAAGTATATGAATCTCTCTCTCCCTTGACAGAAGAAGACCTGAACGAGCACATTGTCCGTGGGCAATATACCGCGTCTGCGACCAAGCCCGGTTATCGTGAAGAGAAGAACGTAGCTTCCGATTCCCGTACCGAAACTTATATTGCCATGAAAATAGGCATTGACAACTGGCGGTGGAGCGGCGTTCCTTTCTATATCCGTACCGGAAAACAGATGCCGACCAAGGTGACCGAAATCGTGGTACACTTCCGCGAGACACCTCATCAGATGTTCCGTTGTGAAGGCGGCCACTGCCCGCGTGCCAACAAACTGATTCTGCGTTTGCAGCCCAATGAGGGTATTGTGCTGAAGTTCGGAATGAAAGTTCCGGGACCGGGGTTTGATGTGAAACAGGTGATGATGGACTTCAGTTATTCCGATTTGGGCGGTCTGCCCGCCGGAGACGCGTATGCCCGTCTGATTGAAGACTGTATACAGGGAGACCAGACACTCTTTACCCGTAGCGATGCCGTAGATGCGTCATGGCGTTTTTTCAATCCTGTGCTGAAGTATTGGCAGGAACATCCGGATGCACCGCTTTACGGTTATCCCGTGGGAACGTGGGGACCTTTGGAAAGTGAAGCTATGATGCGCGAACATGGGGCCGAATGGACTAACCCGTGTAAGAATTTGACGAATACTGATGAATATTGTGAATTATGAAAAGTTATGTATATCCTGCTGCAACCTCGACTGCACGTGCTCTTATCCGGTATATAATCGATATGATGAACCGGGAGCCGGAGCGGATTTTTTACCTTGCTTTCAGTGGAGGAACGACTCCTTCCCTTATGTTTGACATTTGGGCGCATGAGTTCAGAGAAGAGACTCCTTGGATGCGGATGCGGATTTTCTGGGTGGACGAACGTTGCGTATCCGTCAGCGACTCGGACAGTAATTACGGTACTATGCTGCGTTTGCTGCTGCAAGAGGTAGGCATGCCCGATGAATATGTATACCCCATTCATGGTGATTGCCGTAGTCCGGCGCAAGAGGCGAAACGTTATTCGGATTTGGTTTCCAGTACGGTTCCTTTGCGCCGGGGTTTCCCTACCTTTGACATAGTGCTGTTGGGAGCAGGTGATGACGGACATACTTCTTCCATTTTTCCCGGTCAGGAGTATCTGCTCTCTTCTTTTCATCCGTATGAAAAGAGCATAAATCCTTATAACGGGCAGCCGCGTATTGCCATGACGGGATGTCTGCTGTTCAGTGCCAGAAAGCTTATATTCTTGATAACGGGTAAGAACAAGACGGAAGTTGTTTATGACATTCTGAAATCGGGCGATACCGGTCCGGCTGCCTACGTGGCGCATCATGCCGCGGATGTGGACATCTTTACCGACATAGAAATTGACGGATAAGCGGTTACCTTTTTGAGGTTCCGCTTTCCAGTATGCTTACGATGGAGAAGAGTGTGAAGCAGATACCGCCCAATCCTGCCAGTACACGTGCCGGTACAAAGTAGACTTCGTGTATGCTTGCCATTTCAAAAAGGAAAGCAGACAGGAACAGACAGAGCAGTGCGGTAAATACGGGTATCAAGGGAATTCGGTTTGCTAGTTTGAAAGTGTTGCGCCATATTGCTGCCAGGAGTATGACTTTGCTTGAAATACTGTAGCAAACCAATCCCAGGCCTATCATTATATACCCTATGGAAGATTCGGCAGGGTTCGGGTTTTTCAGTATCAGTAGCCCCCAAAGGATGCTGAGTGTTCCCATGGCAAGTACCATTACAGGCCACCATTTACGTTCTGCATGCGAGTAACTGTTACGTATTTGGCGTACGATAGTTGCCACCAATGCCACGAGGCTTGTACAGATGCAGGCTATTCCTGCCATGACATGCCCTGCTACATAATAGGCGTTGTGCACATCGCTTTTTGCAAGCAGAAGGAATGTCCATATCCAAGTGGCAAGTGCCAGCAATGCCGCAACAACTATAAGAAGCTTACCTTGTGTGCCGTTAAAGGCTTGTGGGAGCACATTGTTTTCCGTCGTTTGGGAATTGGCAGGTATAAGGGTGAACCGGGTGGAAGAAGTGGCGGTCGTTGCCACACAGGCAGTGATGAAAGCTACGCCGCAGATTACATGTCCGGCTACGAAATGACTGGCGGTGGCAGCTTCGCTGATATATTCCCAGCCGCAGATGAAAGTCAGTAGGGCAGCCAGATAGCCAAGCACGGGCAGAGCGTACAGGACAACCGTGTTGTATGTGTGAATAATCTGCCGGATAATGGTAGCCGCTGTTGCAAACAAGGCAATGCAAATCATTCCTAATGACATTACTACCGGACCGGCAACGTTTTTTGCCGGGTCCGTTCCCATATCAAGTACAAAAGCTCCGTAACCAAAACAAAACAGGGCCATCAGCAGAGGGATGGTGCGAAAGAGAACACTGATTCCGTAATTCATAATTATTTTCTATTAAAGTTTTCCCCTCTAACAGCAGTATTATGACTTTGTTTCTCATTTTAAGCTTTATTCATAGGATATAATACTTTGACAGTCCGGTCTAGGGTGCAAGGCGGTTTATCTCCCATTTTTCGGAGTTTGGACACGATAGGCCGGAAGCGGACTTTTCTTCGTGGAGAGTATATTCGAAACGGTCGTGCAGCCTGCTTTCCCGTCCCTGCCAGAATTCGAAGCGGGTGGGGGTGACGGCAAAACCGCCCCAGTTGTCGGGACGTGGTACGGTCTGTCCGGTCAGCCTGGCAGCTTCCTTTACAAAAGCGCGGATTATTTCCATCCGGCTGCTGATGACGTGACTTTGGGGGGATATTCTTGCGCCGATCCGGCTTTTGTAGGGTCGGGTGGAGAAGTAAGCGTCCGATTCTTGAGGAGTGCATTTCTCTGCTTTCCCTTCAATATGTACTTGTCTTTCCAGCTTATGCCAAACGAAAGAGAGGGAGATGTAGGGATTGGCTGTGAGTTGCCGTCCCTTACGGCTTTCGTAGTTGGTGAAGAAGATGAGTTTACCATTTTCTACGCCTTTCAGCAGTACGGTGCGGGTAGAGGGCCGTCCGTCCGGTGAGACGGTGGCTACAATCATGGCGGTCGGTTCGTTCTCGCCGCAATGCAGGGCGTCGTTGAGCCAGCGGGCGAATTGCTCGAAGGGATTCTCCGAGATAGTATTCCGGGTGAGCTTGCCTTTCTTATATTCTTTTCGTATGTCCGAGAATTGGGAATCCATATAATTACTGTTTATTATTATAACAATGAAAGAGCGAAAGGGTTGAAATACGGATACGTTAACCGCTAAAAATATCTTTTTTTCTTCTTTTTTTATAATTGTAATGATAATTCTTCTCAGTTTCGTTATGTGTTTCCGTAATATAGGACGATTTCATGTAAATAATGTTTATATTTGTACTTCAATTACAAACATTGTTTATATGAGCGACAGACAACAATTCATTATAGATTGCACATCTCTTATTCCTGTTATAGGAACTTTGGTTTTAATAAAAATAGCTAACGAACAAATGGTTACCATGGTTGCTGCTTATGTACTTTGTGGCGAACTTTTGGGTGTGTTGATCAGTAGGATATTGAGGTTATATTATATTGATGTGGCTTTCGTCTGGTTGGGTGGAATTATGCTTTGGCTGTGGTATTGGTTCGGAGTACAGCCCAGCTATATGGGGTGATAGAGCATCAGCTGCAAGTGTGGATAGGACGTCTTGTTATTCAAGTTATCAAATGGACAGACGATTAATCAGAAGAAGTTGATATTCATAAAATTAGTATTTAATAGGTCTATAATAAAAGCACTTCCAACGTTCGCTTACGGAGGAAGTG
>ENA-OPXV01000183-OPXV01000183.1-human-gut-metagenome-genome-assembly--contig:-NODE-183-length-24365-cov-1.692966_pt1 | contig 24365 bp, 18 predicted proteins | sample MGYA00241770_ERZ502044 | MGnify/ENA primary metagenome ERZ502044 (study PRJEB25962, sample SAMEA1965852) | human gut metagenome | biome: human gut; feature: human-associated habitat; material: faeces...
TAATTTTCCAGCCACTTTTCCGGTTTTTCTTTCTTATTTTTCAAAAACCAATCGGTTGTTTGGTTTTATATTTTCTTTCTTATATATTTGCATCAAAGGTTCTCGTCAGTACCTTTTAATTTGAGAGAAGCAAATAGTTTAAATCAGTTTGTATCAATAAAATACTCCATTAGCTAATTATATGTACTTACTGTTTGGAAAAGAAAAATAATATTTACCGAAAATGAAGATAATCTTGTCCTATATAATGGCCACTATCATCCTTCTTTTTCTTCTTGCATTGCCCATTGCAGGAGTAGTAGCCTACATACGGTTAATCCGTAAAATGCGCAGAGAGCAGATAACTGCCATTCCGAAATTCTCCTTATTCATGCTTTTTCTTATCTGCGGAACTTTGCTCATGGAAATTCTGTTAGGAATAAGCGGCATGTGGTCGGGAGCATCGACAGCGGGATTCATATTCCTGCTGTTCGTTGCTCCCGCCTTGTGTGGAATGATAGCCTGGCGGCATCGGCATCATAGCGAAATATCCAAATACCACTGCACTATTTTGCATGCAGCATTAGGGTATTTGCTGGGCGAAGCGGTTCTGATAGGTGCAGTCAGCTTGTTTATCATCGGAGAACTGGCTTATATGGCGCTGATCGGTTAGCATAAAACCGTATTTTCGCATACCGGAAAAGAAATTCCCGGAATATTAATTATCTTTGGTGAAAAATAGAAGGGAATGGATATACATACGTTTATAGGCAATTATCGGGAAGCTTTCGGGCAGCAGGCCGAACTTCCCATCGTATTTTGGTACTCCGACCAACCGGAAGCTCCGGCAGAGAAAGTAAACGGGTGCTTCTTTAAAAGCATGGCGCAAGTAAGAAACGGAAAAATAATCAGCCTCAATGCCGAAACAATAGGCTGTGGAGGCGGCAAGTTCTACACAGGCTTCACGGATATGCCGGAACATGTGCCCGGCTTCGTCTCTTTGAAAGAGAAATACAAGAAAACACCCGATATGGTTATTGACTTCATACAGGAATTGCAAGTGCCTAAAGCGGAAAAAGCCTACCTGCACTTTGCACGAATCGACAAGATTGGTTCTTTCGACAAAGTGGAAGGCATATTGTTTCTTGCCACGCCGGACATGCTGGCAGGACTTGCCACATGGGCTTTTTTCGACAGCAATGCAACGGATGCCGTATCAGCTCCTTTCGGTTCGGGCTGTTGTTCCGTAGTGACTCAGGCTATCCTTGAAAACCGGAAACAAGGCAAACGAACCTTTTTGGGATTCTTCGACCCGTCTGTCCGCCCTCATTTCGAGGCAGAGTTATTAAGCTTCACCATTCCGATGTCCCGGTTCAAGGAGATGTATCACACCATGCGCGAAAGCTGCCTGTTCGACACCCACGCCTGGAGCAAACTCAAGGAAAGGATACAGGACAGGCAGAAAGAGACAAAGCCTTTCAACCATTTAAATGTATCTTTTGAAATCCGTCCGGATATTGTGCTGCGTGAAGTAACGGTAGAAGATGCCGCTGCCATATACCATGCCATAGATACCCACCGCAACTATATGCGGACATGGTTGCCTTTTGTAGACAACCTGAAGTCCGTAGCCGATGAGGAAAACTTTCTGAAAAGGGTCCTCTCCGCCCCTGCCGACAGCTACGAACCTATATTCGGTATTTGGAACAGAGAGAATGAAATTTGCGGACTGATAGGTTTTCATTTTTCCGACTTTGCCAATCACCGCACGGAAATCGGTTACTGGCTTCTGCCCGAATACCAGCATCAGGGCATCATGACCGATTGTGTCCGCCGCCTATGCCGATGGGCCGTCGAAACCAAAAATATAAAACGCATACAGATACGTTGTGCCACGGGCAATGTAGCAAGCAACGGCATTCCCGTCAGGCTTGGCTTCCGCCTTGAAGGAACGGAACGGGCCGGAGAGTTATTGGCTTCGGGAGAATATGCGGACATACATGTATACAGTATTTTAAAAGAAGAACTTATGGAACAACAAGCGAAACTCAATGAGCACAACAAACAGGAATACCCGCCTATGCACACCACCGAACACATCATTAATCAGACAATGATCAGATTATTCGGTTGCGGCCGTTCCGTCTCCGCTCATATAGAACGCAAAAAAAGTAAATTGGATTATCGGCTCAATGCCTGCCCCACGGAAGAGCAAATAGAGAGTCTGGAAAAAGCGGTAAATGAAGTGATAGCACGGCATCTGCCTGTCACTACCGAGTTCATCACTCAGGCAGAAGCCAAAGGACGGTTCGATTTGGAACGGTTACCCGAAGATGCTTCGGAAACCGTACGTATAGTAAAAGTCGGTGATTATGACGAATGCCTTTGCATCGGTACACACGTTGTCAACACTTCCGAGATAGGAACTTTCAAAATTATCAGCCACGACTGGGACGAAGAAAGCAAGCGCTGGCGAATGCGTTTTAAATTAGTATGAAATTCAATCAATTTTAAATAAAAAGATAGCAATATTGGCATTATACAGGTAAAATAGTCAGACCAACAATGACAATTAGTCAATAAAGTGAGTACAAACCAGTTGGCATACAGTTTGCCATAACAGTAAGTGAACGACGGTTCAAGATACAGACGGTGAAAGCCGAAAGGCAAACATCGGGGAACATCGAAAACCGAAGTTCAGAGCAAAACGAATGTATAACTTTTTAAAGATAGGAGACTATGATTATGATGCCTGTAAGAAGAACTCAGAATTGGTTACCAAGTATCTTTAACGATTTCTTTGATAACGATTGGATGGTAAAAGCCAATGCAACGGCTCCCGCCATCAACGTATTTGAAACAGAAAAGGAATACAAGGTAGAGTTGGCAGCTCCCGGAATGACCAAAGAAGACTTCAACGTCCATATCGACGAAGAAAACAACTTGGTCATCAGCATGGAGAAGAAAACGGAAAACAAGGAAGAGAAGAAAGAAGGCCGCTATCTGCGTCGCGAATTCTCATACTCCAAATTCCAACAGACAATGATCCTTCCGGACGATGTAGACAAAGAAAAGATTTCCGCACAAGTAGAAAACGGCGTGTTGAACATAGACTTGCCGAAGTTTTCCGAACAGGAAAAAGAAAAGGCCAAAAGATTCATTGACGTAAAATAAGATAACTGGTAATTAGAGAAAAGTCCCGGTGCAGATTCTGAATAAACTGCATCGGGACTTTTTTATCATACCTGAACTGGATTACATTGTACATGCGTTTACCTCACTACACGAGAACTAACTTTTAACAGTTTTCTTTCCTTTCAGGAATCGGTCTGTCAGCCATTTGCGTATAGGTTCGTCATAGAGTTTCAGACAGGCATAGGCAAGCACGAAAGCACCGGCAAAGGTCAGTATCATATAAGGAATGCTTTCCGCTAAAGTAGCATTATTATTGCACACCCACGCCGTGTAGGTATACACCAACGGATAATGCGTTATGTATACCGGATACGAAATATCTCCCAGAAACTTGCACACAGCGGTAGAACGTTTGCCCGTCACCTTACCTCCCGCCCCCATGGACACAATCACAGGAAAGACAAAAAGAATGCAGCAGGCCTCATAGAGTCCGTTCATCCAATAATGATTTTCACCGCCCAGACGGGGAAATGCCAAAACTGCCACAATCATCAGACTGCACCACCAGAACGCACGCTTCTCAATACGAACAATCCACCCCAGACGGGACAGCAGTAATCCGCCAAAGAAAGGATACATCAACCGGACAAGCCCTACGTACTGCTGTTCCCAATTCAACGCCCAGCCGCCGACAATATCACCCGCAGGTGCGGTAAGACAAAGATGCACCGTAAAACATCCCGCCACAACAACGAGAACGGACAAAGCTGTCTTGCTGAACTTGCGGATGAACAATGCATAAAGAATATTACCTATGTATTCGTAGTAAAGCGACCACGCCGGTCCGTTCAGCGGATGCATCTCGGTCCAGCCGCGAATGTCCCATTTCAAAGGAAGCGGAAGCAGCGTACACCCCAGCAGCATTACCAGTAGCATAGTCCCTACCGATGTATCCTGAATAGCCGGAAAGCAGGACGACTCCTGAAAATAAAAGAACACCGCACCCACTATGCTTCCCACTATCACCATAGGATGCAAACGGATAATACGCCGCTTGAAGAAAGTACCGATGCTCATCCTGCTCCAGCGGTCGTCATAGGCATAACCGATAACAAAACCGGAAAGCATAAAGAAAAAATCTACAGCCAGGTAACCGTGATTGATAATTTGTTCCAAGTGATTGCCGCCGGAATGCGCTTCCAGCAGATGAAAAGCGACTACCATTACGGCAGCTACGCCACGAAGCCCGTCGAGTATCTCGTAATGCGGCTTTGAAGCAAGATAAGAATTTTGCGTGTTCATTCGGTATAAGGTATTGATTGATTTGCCTGCAAAGATAGAAAAAAGGAATGACTGACCATGCTTTCACGGAACAATCAGGAGAAAATTACCTTACCGACTTTCTCAATTACTTTTCCTGTAGCTCTTTACCGCCCAAACATTAGCTGCCACAGCAAATACGGATAAGATACCCAATTGGGGAAGCAACTCCGCAAAACCACCGCCGCGAAGGTATATCGTACGCATCACCTCTACAAAATACCTCAACGGATTGATACGGGTAATCCATTGCGCCCATTCGGGCATACTATGGACCGGCGTAAAAAGCCCGCTCAACAAAATAAGTACAAGCATAAAGAACCACATAACGAACATGGCTTGCTGTAACGTTGCCGAATGATTGGATATAACCAGACCGAATCCGGATACAACCGGCAGAAATATCAGCGCAAAACCGTAAATAGTGAAAAAATGTCCGGCAGGCAGAATGCCGTAAAGCAACCATGCAAGGACAAAACAAATGGTAAGTACCACAAAAACCTATCAGCCAATAAGGTATCAATTTGGCAGTAATAAACGTGAATTTACCGACCGGTGTCACATTGATCTGTTCAATTGTACCCGCCTCTTTCTCGCCCACCACATTAAGGGCGGGAAGAAAGCCGCAAATCAGCGTCAGCAGCATCACCATAAGTGCAGGAACCATAAAGAGCTTATAGTTCAGCGTAGGATTATAGAGATTCAATGTGGAAATACCGATACGGGGAAGTGGTTTGTCTGCCAATGGTCTTACAGCCATTTCCGACTTCAGTTCACGGGTATAGTCACCGATGATGGCAGAAAGATAAGAACCGCCCAAACTTCCTTTTGTTCCGTTCACCGCATTGGCGGCAACAAGCAGACGGGGAGCTTTGCCGTTTATCCAGTCTTTCTCGAAATCACGGGGAATCTCCAAAATAACATCTGCCGTACCAGCCTCAATACCGTACAAAGCCTCATCATACGTATCGGGCAACGCTGTCAGACGGAAATAAGTGGAAGCGCCGAGCTTATCCACCAGACGGCGGGACACAACGCTACGGTCATTATCGACGACATTGAGATTGATATTCTTTATCTCCAGATTGGCAGCCCAAGGCATCAGTATCATAATCATACAAGGGAATATGAAAATCAGCTTAGGCAAGAATGAGTTGCGGAACAACTGCTTGAATTCTTTTTCTATCAGATATTTAATCATAAGGATACTACTGTTTATGCTCTACGGTTATGACACATCTTACATATTTAACACACGGATACGTTGACTTTGCCGGCCGGTGAATAATTATAATCGGAACAACTTCACTCCAACCGGTTTTTGAATTTCTTGAAGCTAACGGTTATCAGGAGTACCGCCATAACAGTCAGTATACCGATTTCGGTCAGCACCAGTGATATATCCACACCCTCTATCATCAATTTGCGTACCGCTTGAATATACCAACGTGCGGGAATCACCGTAGAAATACCTTGCAAAATGGCAGGCATGCTCTCAATAGGAAATATCATTCCCGAAAGCAACATAGTGGGCATCATCAGCATCAAGCCGGACACCAACATAGCTGCCACCTGTGTACGGGTAACAGTGGAGATAAGCAGTCCCAAAGCCAATGATACGAAAATGAAAAGCAGTGATACGGCAATCAGCCAAAACAGGCTGCCTGCAACCGGAACATGAAGGACATAGACCGAAAGCAGCAGAATCGTAATCAGATTGACAAATGACAACACAAAGTACGGCACTGCTTTGGCAAGAATGATAAACAGCGGCTTTACGGGAGAAACCAACAACACTTCCATAGTTCCCGTCTCCTTCTCGCGCACGATGGAGATGGAAGTCATCATTGCGCAAATCAGCATCAGGATAAGCCCCATAACACCGGGAACAAAATTATAGGCACTCTTCATCTGCGGATTATAAAGCAGCTTGACTTGGGGCACAATGGCGGATACGCGTACTCCGGGCGGAAGCATATCCTGTCTGACCATGGAGATGATATTTGTGGCATATCCCGCCTGCATGGTAGCCATATTAGGGTCGGTGGCATCGGAAATAATCTGTACTCCGGCCTCACCGGTATAGAGATTGTCCGAGAAACGTTCGCTAAAGACTATTGCCATATCAATGTCACCGCTCCTGAAAAAGCGTTCTGCTTCTTCGGGAGAATGCAGACGGCGGATAACGGTAAAGTACTCACTGGCATCCACACGATCGATTATGCGTCGGGTTACGGCATCATTGGAAGGGTCGAGAACGGCCACACGCACATTCCTTACTTCCGTAGTGATGGCAAAGCCGAAAAGGATTATCTGCACAACGGGCATACCCAGCAGAATCAGCATCGTGCGCCGGTCGCGGAAGATGTGAAAGAATTCTTTTCGGACAAAAGCTATGAATTGTTTCATGGTTATATAACAATCTGTTTTGAATTTTATATCTGTATCAGTCTGCCGTTCTTACAGCCTCACGAGCCAACTGTTGGAACACATCGTCCATGGTATCGGCTCCAAACTGCCGTTTCAGTCTGTCGGGAGTGTCAAGCGTACGGATTACGCCGTCCACCATGATAGAAATACGGTCGCAATATTCCGCCTCATCCATAAAATGGGTCGTGACAAAAACGGTGATGCCCCGGTCGGCTGCCTGATAAATCAATTCCCAAAACTGGCGGCGAGTGGCAGGATCGACACCCCCTGTAGGTTCATCCAGGAAAACAATCCTGGGATGATGAAAAATGGAGACTGAGAAAGCCAGCTTCTGTTTCCAGCCCAGCGGCAGGCTCTTTACGAGCGTATTACGTTCCTTTTCCAGACCCAGGCGCTGAAGCAATTCATCTGTTCTCGGAGCAATCTCGGCTTCGGGCATTCCGTAGATACCGGCAAAAAGGCGGATATTCTCCCATACCTTGAGGTCTTCGTACAAAGAAAACTTCTGGCTCATATAGCCGATATTCTTCTTCACGGCTTCGGATTGGGTGGCAACATCAAAACCAGCCACGCAAGCCTTACCGTCTGTAGGACGACTTAACCCCGTGGGCATGCGCATAGCGGTAGTCTTACCGGCTCCATTGGCTCCCAGAAAGCCGAATATTTCACCTTGACGGACTTTGAAGGAGATATGCTCCACAGCCGTAAAAGTACCGAAACGTTTTGTCAGTCCGTCCACCTCTATTACGTAATTCTCACGGTTATCCGCTTTCTCGTGCAACAGTCCCGAAGGACAAAGTATGTCTGCAAACTGCTTCATAATGCAGTCGGGAGTATCAATGCCATGTATCCGGCCTTCATTGATAAAGGCAATACGGTCGCATTGACGCGCCTCGTCCACAATTGGAGTAGAGGCAATGATGGTGATACCCTGTTCTTTGAGGCGGCGAAGCATCTCCCAGAACTCCTTGCGCGAAACCGGATCTACACCGGTAGTAGGCTCATCCAGAAAAAGGACATCCGGTTTATGGATAAGCGCACAGCTTAGGGCAAGCTTCTACTTCATGCCACCGGACAATGCTCCGGCACGACGCTTGCGGAAAGGTTCTATCTGCCGGTAGATGTCACGCACCAAATCATAATTCTCTTCGATGGTAGTATGAAAAACCGTAGCGAAGAAACTCAGGTTCTCCTCTACCGTCAGATCCTGATAGAGAGAGAAGCGTCCGGGCATATACCCTACCCGTTGGCGGATAGCCTTATAATCCTTCACCATATCCAGCCCGCATACCGTAGCCTTGCCTTCATCGGCAAGCAGCAAGGTGGCAAGAATACGGAACAGAGACGTTTTCCCCGCACCGTCAGGGCCGATGATTCCGAAAAGTTCACCCGGACGGACGGACAGTGAAACGCCTTGCAAGGCTTCCACCTGGCCGTAGCGTTTAAAAACATTATCGACAGTTACTGCAAAATCCATGACGGTATCGAATGACGAATTATAAATCCACTCCCCCATACATTCCGATTTTCAACATACCGTCATTCTTCACGGCCACTTTAACGGCATATACCAGATTGGCACGTTCATCTTTCGTAAGAATCGTTTTGGGAGTAAACTCTGAACTGTCCGAAATCCAGGTGACGACTCCCGGATATGCAGTCCGGACATCTTTACCGTAATCGGCATATACAGTCACTTTCTGCCCCAGCTTCACCTCGGACAGTTGCTCGGAAGTGATATAGGCACGCAGATAAATCTGTTCCATATCAGCCATCTTGAACAACGGAGTACCCGGTGCGGCCAGCTCTCCCGCTTCTGCATATTTGGCAAGGACAGTTCCGGTCAGCGGAGCAACGATGTGGCATTTCTTTAACTGGTCTTCAACCTGGGCAACCTGAATACCGACCGACGAACTCTGCCAGGTCAGACTCTGGTCGCTGTTCTGCAACGTGGAGTTTTGTGCGGCAAGTTGTTTGCGGAGTACCTTAAGCAGTGATTCGGCATCATCCAACTGCTTCTGATTGGCTGCACCTACACGAAGCAGATTGGCTACACGGTCGCGTTCGCGTTGCGCCTGAACGATTTGTTCTTTGGTTGCCGCCACTTGTTTCAGAATATCGGGGCGTTGCCCTTCCACGGACTTAACACCGGCTTCCAACTGGAGTTTTTTCAGATAAAGCTGAACTGTGTCGATAATGCCGGCTTCCTGCCCGGCTTTCAAAACAGTACCTTCTTCCACATCCAGACCGAGTATCTTCCCGGACGCTTCGGCAGAGACTACGACATCGGTAGCCTCGAAAGTTCCCGTAGCATCATATTCGGGTGTACCGCTGCTGCAAGCGACAAGAAAGAACAATACTGGAAATAATGTAAATGATTTCATATCATAGGATTTTATTGTTACCATCAATTCTAAAATCTCAATTATTCAAAGTGTATTTCAACTGCCAGATATTCATCAACAGTTGCACTTCATGCAATGCCTTGGTCCGGCGTGCCAGATTCTCATTGGTTATCTCGCGAAGCAGGTCGGTAACGGTCAGCGTTCCGTTCTCCACTTTGGCCTCGGCTGCACGACGGATATTCTCACGCAAGCGGATAATTTCATCATCATCCGCCATTTGCCTGCGCATGGACAATACGCCCGCATCCTGCTGTGTGGCCTGCAAACGGGTATTGAACAGAAACACGTCTCTGCTTGTTTCTATCTGCCGGCGGCTGTTGTCTATCCTGCGGCGGTCGTTCTTCAGGGTAGAGAGGCTGCCGAAATTCCACGACATGCGTACACCTGCCATATAGTATGCACTGAATTCATCTTTCAGCATATTCAGCCCCGGATTGCCGTAGGCACCCTGCACAAAAAGCCCGAAACGGGGCATTACCCTTGCATTCAATGTAGCTTCCTGCACGCTGAGCTGTTCTGTCTGAGCCTCGAAAAGGCGGAGTTCAGGACGGTTATTTATCCCACCCGCCACACTGACGGTACTTTCCGGTGCAGGCTTTTGAAAAACAGTTCCGGCAGGGATTTCTTTTCCTAGAAAAGCGGAAAGCATGTTTACGTATGCCTGACGCGATGTTTCCAGTTCGATGCGGTGCTGTCCGGCATTCAACTGCTCCACACTGACGGCATCCAAATCGCTTTGGGTAGCTATACCGTTTGCCATATAGTCAGACACCTGCTTGTGCGTCCGTCCCAAATCATCCTGCAAAAGCCGGTTCTGCTTCAGTTGTTCGTCCAGCAGCAGGATACCGAAAAACAGCTGGTTGATACGGTCGTTCAATGCGTACATATCTACATGCTGCTTTTCCATGTCCACATCCGATGCCGCACGTGTCAGACGTTTCCGGTTGCGGATATCCCCGCCGTCCCAAATGGTTTGCTGCAATTCGAGCATCACCTGATACTGGTCTTTGGGAGCTGTCTCTACATCAATACCCGGTATCTCGACGGGCAGCCGGGTTATATCACTCTGATACGTGGCCTTTCCCGACAATGAGAACCGGGGCAGATAGCCCTTTCCGGCATTGGAAAGATCATATTCACATGCCTTTTCTATCAGTCCGTACCGGCGCACCAACGGATAATTGGCCTGCGCCTGACGTCGGCACTCGTCCAAGGTCAGTTGTGCATGAGCCAATGCAGCCGTAAGAAGAAAGGCTAAAGAGAGAATTGCTTGTTTTACATCCATATCTGTTTCTTATTTTATTTAGCACAATGCAAAGATAGACGCACAGCTTAGTATGTTTACAATCCATTTGTCGGCAATGATGTTCCGATAGTACGACTTTTTACCGAAAAAGACAAACGATATGGATACTTTATTATCTTTGCCACTGAATTACTTACTGTTTATAGATATGGAGAAAAGCAGACCGATAAGCGTTGCATTCGATGACATCCGTCATAAACCGGACATCATCAATCATCTTGAGTACCGCTTCATAAACGATGACTTGGGGATGGTCATCAGTTTTACGCAAATGGGAAGCAAATTGTTCCATACCGGACAACCCTACCGTACCAAAGAAGGACGGATTATCCGTGTCCTGCAAGGAACAGGGCGAATCTCCATCAACCTCATCGAATACGAAGCATCCGCCCGCAAAATCATAATTATCCCCGACAATGCCCTGATAGAACTGCTGGAAATCAGTCCCGACTATGATTTTCAAATCATAATGCCCGCACGCAATTTCCTGCCTGCCCTGCCCGGTTCTATCTTGTCGGAAACTTACACGGGAAATGGCATTGTGCTGTCATTTAACGAGAAAGAGTGGACACAGACGGAGATGTTCTTTACCATGCTGTGGAATATACTCCATTCCTCGCCCTACCGCCGCGAAACCGTACAGCATCTCATCATTTCCCTGCTTTACAACCTCAAGTATACTTACGAGCAAACGCGTACCGCCACCCCGCTGCGCCTTTCACGCCAGGAAGAAATATTCCGGCGCTTCATAGCTCTCGTAAACGAGCATAGCAAGCAGGAACGTTCCGTCGACTTCTATGCCGGCAAGCTATGCCTGACCCCTCATTACCTAAGCACCGTTATACGTGAGGCAAGCGGACAGACGGTAATGCAATGGATCAACCAATCCGTTATTCTTGAAGCGAAAGTATTGCTGAAACACAGCAATCTGTTGATATTCCAAATATCGGACGAGCTGAACTTTCCCAACCCTTCCTTTTTCTCGAAGTTCTTCAAACGGATAACAGGCATGACTCCTGCCGAATACCAGAGAACACAATAGACAGGAAAATGTCCGTTTTTTACAAAGAGAGGGCATAAACAGAACATTTTATAATGCTTATAAACCTTTTATATATAGAAGAGACTGAGTAATTTTGTCACAAAACTAATATACCTTGAATTATGAAACGAATTTATTGGATTTTAACAAGCATCTCACTCTACTCGCTGTTATCCTGTAGCAACGGAGCTAAAGACACGCGAGAATACCAGACCGTAAAAACAGATACGGTTGTCTCCGCCGGCGGGCAAACCAGCCTGCAATATCCCGGAAAAGTAAAAGCGGCACAAGACATCAGCCTCGCATTCAGAGTGAGCGGCACGATACAGAAGATATATGTAAAGGACGGCGCCCGCGTGCAGGCAGGACAGCTGCTTGCCGAACTGGACCCTACAGACTACCAGGTGCAACTGGACGCCACCGAGGCCGAATACAAACAGATTAAGGCAGAGGCGGAACGCGTAATGGCGCTTTACAAAGACAACGGAACCACGCCCAATGCCAACGACAAGGCCGTGTACGGACTGAAACAAATCACCGCCAAATACCGGCATCACAAAGACCAGTTGGGCTACACCCGCCTTTACGCCCCTTTCAGCGGCTATATACAGAAAAGGCTGTTTGAAGCGCACGAAACGGTGGGAGCCGGAATGCCTGTCCTGTCCATGATAAGCAACAGCGCCCCGGAAGTGGAAATAAACCTTCCGGCAGCCGAATACATCCGGCGCGAGCAATTTGACCGATACCGCTGTACGTTCGACATTTATCCGGAACAGACCTATGAGCTGAAACTCATCAGCGTCACCCCCAAAGCAAATGCGAACCAGCTCTACACCATGCGCCTGCAACTGATTACAGACAACCGCCCCGTTCCTTCTCCGGGCATGAACACCATGGTTACCATCCTTTGCAACAATGACAGTTCACGCAACCTCTCCGTACCCGGCAGCGCTGTCCTGCAAAAAGACGGCAAAGCCTGCGTATTCGTATACAACCCGTCCGACAGCAAAGTACACAGCCGCGAAGTAACCCTCGTACGCCTGCTGAGCAACGGACGCAGCATCATCGCTTCCGACGGGCTGCAACCCGGCGACCAAGTGGTGTCGGCAGGAATACATCACATAAAGGACGGAGAAACCGTGACTCCTCTGCCTGCTGCCAGCGACACAAACATCGGCGGACTGTTATAGCATTGTTTTTCTTTAAAACTCAGCAATTATGGATATAAGCAAATGGGCATTCAAAAACCGCAATCTGGTTTACTTCCTGGTGACCGTCCTGTTTGTAGGCGGCATCCTCTCCTGCTACCAGATGAGCAAGCTGGAAGACCCTGAAATAAAAGTGAAACTCGCCATGGTGGTAACCACCTATCCGGGGGCATCCGCCCACCAGGTAGAGCTGGAAGTGACGGATGTGCTGGAGAAGAGCATCCGCAGCATGGGCAATATAGATAATGTGGAAAGCTACTCGTACAACGACCTCTCCCTGATACAGGTAGAACTCACCACCATTACCCCGGACGATGAAGTGGAGCAGTGCTGGGACATGCTGCGCCGCAAGGTGAGCGACGCCTGCGCCCTGCTGCCCGACGGAGCGAGCACCCCCATCGTAAAAGACGACTTCGGCAATGTATACGGAATGTTCTACGCACTGACCGGTGACGGACTGTCCGACCGGGAGCTGTCCGACTACGCAGAGCTTATCAAGCGCGAAATAAGCGACATGACAGGCGTGGAACGGGTGGAACTGTACGGCAAACGTCCCGAATGCATCAACATCTCCCTGCTGCAAGACCGCATGGCAAACCTCGGCGTAAAGCCCGCCGAAGTCCTCGCCACCCTAAACGGACAGAACAAGACCACCTACAGCGGCTACTACGACAACGGCGACAACCGCATCCGCGTCACCGTCAGCGACAAGTTCAGGACAGTGGAAGACATAGGCAGCATGCTGATACAAGGGCATGACGACGACCAGCTCCGCATGCGCGACATCGCCCGCATCGAGAAAGGATACGAAGAGCCTACCCGCAACGAACTGTTCTTCGACAGCGAACGGGCGCAGGGAATCCTCATCGCAGCTTCCAGCGGTTCGGACATCGTGAAAGTGGGCGCTGCCGTAGAGAAAAAACTGGCGCAACTGAAAGAAAGCCGCCTGCCCGCAGGCGTGGAGTGCCACAAGGTATTCTATCAGCCCGAACGTGTGGGAGCCTCTTTGGGTACTTTCGTCATCAACCTGATAGAGTCCGTCATCATCGTTGTGGTAATCCTGATGCTGGCCATGGGTTTCAAGAGCGGAATCATCATCGGCATCAGCCTCATTGTCACCGTATTCGGTTCGTTCCTGTTCCTGTACACGGCGGACGGAACCATGCAGCGTGTATCGCTTGCCGCTTTCGTGCTGGCAATGGGTATGCTGGTAGATAATGCCATTGTCATCGTAGACGGCATACTGGTAGACCTGAAAGCCGGCAAAAACCGCATGGAGGCAATGACAGCCATCGGCCGCCAGACGGCAATGCCCTTGTTAGGCGCCACACTGATAGCCATCATCGCTTTCCTTCCCATCTTCCTGTCGCCGGACACTGCCGGGGTATACACCCGCGACCTGTTCATCGTACTGGCGGTGTCCTTACTGCTGAGTTGGGTGCTGGCGCTGGTGCACGTGCCGCTGATGGCAAACCGCAAGCTACACCCTGCCGTTGAAGTCAGCGCCACCGGAAAGCGCGAATACAAGGGACGTACCTATGCCCTGCTGCGCACCGCCCTCTACTTCGGACTGGCACATCGCTGGAGCGTCGTACTGGCGATGCTCGCCCTGCTGGGACTTTCCATTTTCGGCTACGGCTACATGCGACAGGGTTTCTTCCCCGATATGGTGTACGACCAGCTCTACATGGAGTACAAGCTGCCCGAAGGCAATAACTCCACCCGCGTGGCACGCGATTTAAGGGAGATAGAATCCTACCTGAAAACACGCAAGGAGATTACCCACGTCACCGCCTCTGTCGGCGGCACGCCGGGACGCTACAACCTGGTGCGCAGCATCGCCAATCCGTCCTTGTCGTACGGCGAACTGATTATAGACTTCACCTCTCCTGACGACCTGGTAGAGAATATGGATGAGATACAGGAATACCTGACACGGCGTTATCCGGATGCTTACATCAACCTGAAACGCTACAACCTGATGTTCAAGAAGTACCCTATCGAAGCGCAGTTCATGGGTCCCGACCCTGCCGTACTGCACCGCTTGGCCGACAGTGCGCGGTACATTATGGAACACACGCCGGAGGTCCGCCTCATCACCACCGACTGGGAACCGCAAATACCCGTACTCTCCATCGAGTACGACCAGGCAGCCGCCCGCGCGCTGGGTCTCAGCCGCAACGACGTAAGCATGTCCCTGCTTTCCGCCAACGGTGGCATACCCATCGGGTTCTTCTACGAAGGCATCCACCGCGACAACATCTACCTGAAATGTCTGGACGAGGAAGGAAAGCCGATAGAAGACCTCGGCAATACGCAGGTATTCTCCGCCCTGCCCTCGCTGAACGGACTGCTGAACGAAGAAACCATGGTGAAACTGAAGGCAGGTACACTGAGCAAGGAAGAACTGGTGGAAAGCCTCATGGGAAGCACCCCGCTGAAACAAATCAGCAAGCGCATCGACATCCGCTGGGAAGACCCCGTCGTACCGCGCTATAACGGACAGCGCAGCCAGCGCGTGCAATGCTCTCCCGCTCCCGGCATAGAGACCGAAAAGGCAAGGCAGATTATCGCCCGCCGGATAGAACAGATAGAGCTTCCGCAAGGCTATACCCTGCATTGGCAGGGCGAGAAGAGCGCCAGCGACGAGTCCATGGAGTATCTGTTCAAGAACTTCCCGCTTGCCATCATCCTGATGATTGCCATTCTTATCATGCTGTTCAAGGACTACCGCAAACCGATTATCATCTTCTGCAGTCTGCCCATGCTGCTTGTGGGAGTGGTGGCTGTGATGCTGCTTACAGACAAGACGTTCAACTTCGTGGCAATCGTGGGTACGCTGGGACTGATAGGCATGCTTATCAAGAACGGCATCGTACTGATGGATGAAATCACCCTTCAGCTCAACCAAGGGGTAGAACCTATTACGGCACTGGTAGATAGCGCCCAAAGCCGTCTCCGTCCTGTGACCATGGCTGCACTGACCACCATTCTGGGTATGATACCGCTGCTGCCCGACGCGATGTTCGGTTCGCTGGCAGCTTCCATCATGGGCGGCCTCACATTCGGAACGCTGATAACACTCCTGTTTATCCCTGTACTATACGCATTATTCTTTCATATAAAAAACGAACAATAATGAAAAAGACAACATTCATCCTCGCCGCCCTGCTCTCCGCTGCCTGCATCTCCGCCCAAGAGACGCTGACACTGGAACAATGCAGGGAAATGGCACTGAAATACAATAAAGAAATGGCAGCCGCCGCCAGACAAACGGAAAGTGCACGCTACACCGCAAAGAGCTATAAGGGCAACTTCTTCCCCAACTTCAGCCTCAGCGGTACGGGTATCTACAGTACATCAGACGGCAGCCTCGGCATAGCCGGTGGCAACCTGCCTACTTTCCTGCCCGATGCCACAGGGCAATTCCTTCCCAACAAGGGGTTCGCCTACTTCCCCGGAATAGACCTGAACTACAAGATAGGCATGGTATATATGGGCGGCATACAAGTGGAACAACCGCTCTACATGGGCGGTAAAATCCGTGCTGCATACAAAATGTCCCTGCTGGGTAAGGAAATGGCACAGTTGAGCGAAACGCTTACAGCCTCGGAAGTCATTGTAAAGACAGAGCAGGCATACGCACAAGTCATCAAAGCCAAAGAGATGAAGAAAGTGGCCGACAAATACAGTGCCGTGCTCACGGAACTGATGAAAAACGTGGAAAGCGCCCATAAACACGGACTCAAACCCCAGAACGACGTGCTGAAAGTGCAGGTAAAGCTGAACGAAAGCGAACTCAACATCCGCAAGGCCGACAATGCGCTGCGCCTGGCCACCATGAACCTCTGCCACTACATCGGCAAACCGCTGACGGCAGATATACGCACTGCCGATACTTTTCCCGAAGTGGCACAGGACATCCGGCTGCAAACAGCCGACATCTCCGCCCGCCCCGAATATGCCATACTGAACCAGCAAGTGGCCATCGCCAAGCAGCAGGTGAAGCTGAACCGCAGCGAACTCCTGCCCAAAATCGGTGTGAAAGGTTCGTACGACTACATCCACGGCTTGGAAATCAGCGACCAGGACCTGTTCGACGGCGGCAGCTTCTCTGTGCTTCTGAACGTAAGCGTTCCGCTCGGCCATTTCGGTGCAAACAGCAATAAAGTACGTGCAGCCAAAGCCAAACTGGAGCAGGCGCGCCTCGAACAGGAGAACATGAACGAACAGATGCTGCTTGAACTGGCACAGTCCGTCAACAACCTCGACGAAGCCCGGCTGGAAAGCACCATTGCCGAACGCTCCCTGCAACAGGCGGAAGAGAACATGAGAGTGAGCCGCAGCCAATACGACGTGGGACTGGAAACCCTGTCCGACCACCTGGAAGCGCAAGCTCTGTGGCAGCAGGCGTACGAAACCAAAGTCGACGCATGCTTCCGACTGTACCTGAACTACATCACTTATTTAAAGGCAACGGGAACGCTGCTGAAATGAAAACGTACATATATTACTAAAATGCAGATTACGGACAATTAGAAAATATATAAGGAGACCGACAAAGAATAAAATAACGGATACTCTTGCACCCTACCAACAAAATGTAAAATTATTTATTCGCCTTCCAAGCGACACTCCTTATACTCGACAGGGAAAATGTTTTATCAGAAGCATTTTCCCTGTTTTGCTGCTAACAAGCCCCGTTATACCGTCCCCCAGACATCCTTTCGTTGAAAAAGCGCATTTTTTTAGTCGCCGTCCCGCTGATGAACCAGACTTCCGCTTCGGACAACAGCCTGGTGAAGTTACGCTTCCACCATACCCTGACCCGGATTGCCATCTACGTAAAAAGCGATGACAACACAACCGGAAAGCAAATCACGGCATTCTCCATCCGCGGAATGAAAAACGGTATCCTCACCTGCCATATCCCGGAGACGGCCTGCTGACAGACGGAAAAATTCCGGAGTACCAACAAGCCATCGGAATGGTGATTACCTGTACAGCCGACAAAGAGAACTTCACAACTGTTTACACAACTTTCTCTATCCTCGTAAAATATCGCCAAAAGGACAATATCCCCAACAACTCACGCAGCCCGTGGTTCATTCCAAGCATCGGACAATGGTGTGACATGCTGAAAAATATATGTGGAAAAGACCCGATGACATTTAACCGTACAAGTGTCGCTTTCGAGGAGTACTACAAATACGGAACCGAAACGCTGGACAAGCTGAACGCACAATTGGGCAAAGCAGGCAGGTCGGCAAGAAATCTGTCAGTTGGTAAAAGACGTATATACCAGACCAGCACCGAATTCAACCGACAACTCAGTTGGATTATCATCTGGGGATTTCTCGATGATTGGGACAGAATCGGCATCAAAGGGTATGATAAAAGTGCCGGCTATCTGATTTATCCCTTCTTTGCATTCTGACTAAAACAACGTGTTGGAGCATTAGGAAAAACACGTTTTTTCTCATCACTCGTCACTTTCGCTTTCTATCCCTTTGTTTATGGGACATTGAGCGGTGACGACCATTGTTATGACAAGAGGTTTTGTCAAAATATACTTGATAATTTCCTTTTAAACACGGAATTACACGGATAGATACGGATTTATTTTATCCTTTTTCCGTGAAATCCGTGTAATTCCGTGCCTAAAAAGAAAAAAACCGGGGAAACGCTCTCTTTATCCGCCTGCTTTTTCATACTTTATCCATTGAGTAATATCGAAAAGCCATCGATAAAACTACGGAATGCTTATAGGAAAACCACGTTTTGCAGTTGCGGGCCGCACGGGGGGCAATTGCGGGCTCTGCGGTTTCCATATGCGGGCTGTACAGCCCGCAGCTACGGGACGAAGAAAACAATACTCTATAACCGGGTTTTACCTACGGTATCTCTGCTTTATATCGCAGAGATACCGTAGAAAAACACCGGCAAACCGGATGCTCCGGGCCGGAGTTCGGAACGGTTGTCCAAGCACTTTTACTTATATTCGTCCCAGGCCCTGATAGCCAAATCGTCCGGTGTCATGGTGCAGAAGGCATTGATAAACGCACTTGCCAGACGTGCATTCGTTATCAGCGGAATATTGAGGTCGATAGCGGCGCGGCGTATTCTGTAACCGTTGTCCAACTCGCCCGCGGTGAGATTCTTCGGAATGTTCACCACCATATCTATCTCTTTTCTGTGCAGCATTTCGAGCGCCTGCGGGTGCATGTCGGGCTCGCTCGGCCAGTAGACACGGGTATTCTCCACCCCATTCTCGGTAAGGAACTTGCTCGAACCGCCGGTAGCAAACAGTTTATACCCTTTCTTTTGAAGCATGCGGGCTGCGGAAAGCATGTCCACCTTCTGCTTCGGCGTACCGGTGGAGAGCAGGATATTCTTCTGCGGAATACGGTAACCCACCGAAAGCATCGCTTTAAGAATAGCGCAGGAAGTATCGCTGCCTATGCACCCCACCTCGCCCGTAGACGCCATATCCACGCCCAATACGGGATCTGCCTTTTGCAGGCGGTTGAAGGAGAACTGAGAGGCCTTGATTCCTACATAATCGAGGTCGAACAGGTTCTTGTCCGGCTTCTGCACGGGGATGCCGAGCATTACTTTCGTAGCCAGTTCGATAAAGTTTATCTTGAGCACCTTGCTTACAAAGGGGAATGAACGCGACGCACGCAGATTACATTCGATTACCTTGATGTCGTTGTCCTTGGCGAGATACTGGATATTGAACGGGCCGGAGATGTTCAGCTCGCGGGCTATCTCGCGGCTGATGCGCTTGATGCGGCGCACCGTCTCCACATACAGTTTCTGCGGCGGGAACTGGATAGTGGCATCGCCGGAGTGCACGCCTGCAAACTCGATGTGTTCGCTGATGGCATAGGCAACGATTTCCCCGTTCTGCGCCACGGCATCCATTTCCACTTCCTTGGCATGCTCTATGAACTGGCTCACCACCACCGGATGTTTCTTCGAGACGTTTGCCGCCAGTTGCAGGAAGCGTTCCAGCTCTTCCCGGTTGGAGCAGACGTTCATTGCCGCGCCCGAAAGCACGTAGCTGGGACGAACCAGCACCGGGAAGCCTACCTTATCGACAAAGGCATTGATGTCTTCCAGCGAAGTCAGCGCACGCCATTCGGGCTGGTCTACGCCGATGCGGTCCAGCATGGCGGAGAACTTGTCGCGGTCTTCGGCGTTGTCGATGCTCCTGGCGCTCGTACCGAGAATAGGCACGCGCTGCGCATCGAGACGCAAGGCGAGGTTGTTGGGTATCTGGCCGCCGGTGGATACGATGACGCCGTGCGGATTCTCCAGTTCGAGGATATCCATGACGCGCTCGAAGGTAAGCTCATCGAAATAAAGGCGGTCGCACATGTCATAGTCCGTAGATACGGTTTCGGGGTTGTAGTTGATCATGACGCTGCGGTAGCCTTCCTTGCGGATGGTGTTCAACGCCTGCACGCCGCACCAGTCGAACTCCACCGAGGAACCGATGCGGTACGCACCCGAACCGAGTACGACGATGGATTTACGGTCGCCCAGGTAATGCACGTCGTGGGCAATGCCGCTGTACGTCAGGTACAGATAGTTGGTACGGGCGGGATATTCGGCGGCAAGGGTGTCTATTTGTTTCACTACCGGCAAAATGCCTGCATGCTTGCGCAGGGCACGTATGGCAAGGATGGCGTCCTCACCGTCCATATACCGTTCCAGGCCGAAAGCGCGGGCTATCTGGAAATCGGAGAAACCCTGTATCTTGGCCCTGTGCAACAGTTCCCGCGCGGCTTTGTCATTCAGGAGGGAGTGAAGCATCCTTTCACCTTGCACGGCTTCCGACGTACCTTCAACCTGTGCGGCTTCCGGTTCATCCTGCACCTTTTCCGAATATTCGTGCAGCGCCCTGCTGGTGTCCATGATATTCATCAGCTTTTCAAGGAACCAGCGGTCTATTTTTGTCAGCGCGTGCACCTGGTCTACGGTATATCCGGCACGGAAGGCCTTCGAGATAACGAAGATACGCTTGTCGGTAGGCTCGCGCAGCGCCTTATCTATGTCGGGGATAACAAGCTCCCTGTTCTCCACGAAGCCGTGCATCCCCTGTCCTATCATGCGCAACCCCTTCTGAATGGCTTCTTCAAAAGTACGTCCGATAGCCATGACCTCGCCCACGGACTTCATGCTCGAACCCAGTTCCTTATCCACGCCATGAAACTTGCCCAAATCCCAACGGGGAATCTTGCAGACCACATAGTCCAGTGCCGGCTCGAAGAATGCGCCGGTGGTCTTGGTTACGGAGTTCTTCAATTCGAAAAGGCCGTAGCCCAATCCTAATTTGGCAGCAACGAATGCCAGCGGATAACCCGTTGCCTTAGAGGCAAGTGCAGACGAACGGCTCAAGCGGGCGTTTACCTCGATAACGCGGTAGTCCTCGCTTTCGGGGTCGTAGGCATACTGCACGTTGCACTCGCCCACAATGCCGATGTGGCGGATGATGCGGATAGCCAGTTCTCGCAGTTTATGATAATCCGTATTGCTCAGTGTCTGCGACGGAGCAATCACGATAGACTCTCCGGTGTGGATGCCCAGCGGGTCGAAGTTCTCCATGTTGCACACCGTGATGCAGTTGTCGAAACGGTCGCGTACCACTTCGTACTCCACCTCTTTCCAGCCGCGCAGGGATTTCTCCACCAGCACTTGCGGGGAGAAAGAGAAAGCCTTTTCCACCAGTACGTTCAGCTCGTCTTCGTTGTCGCAGAAGCCCGACCCTAACCCGCCAAGCGCGTAGGCGGCACGGACGATAACCGGATAGCCCAGTTCCGCAGCGGCGCGGCGGGCATCCGCAGCATTCTCCACAGCCTCGCTCCGGATGGTCTTTACATTGATTTCGTTCAGCTTCTGTACGAATATCTCGCGGTCTTCCGTATCTATAATGGCCTGTACGGGCGTACCGAGCACCTCGACACCGTATTTTCCGAAAACACCTTCCTTGTAAAGCTCCACACCGCAGTTCAAAGCCGTTTGTCCGCCAAAGGCGAGCATAATGCCGTCGGGACGTTCCTTTTCGATAACCTTCTCCACGAAGTAAGGGGTTACGGGCAGGAAGTAAATCCGGTCGGCAACGCCTTCCGAGGTCTGCACCGTGGCAATGTTCGGATTGATGAGAACGGTGTGGATACCTTCTTCCTTCAATGCCTTGAGCGCCTGCGAACCGGAGTAGTCAAACTCTCCCGCCTCACCTATTTTCAGTGCGCCGGACCCCAGCAGCAGGACTTTCTTTATATTGTTCTCTTTCATTTGTCTTGATTTGATTGTACCAATAATTTGTTTTCACACGTATCCGAATCTTTTTCGATACCGATAAAACGGTTATAGCAGTTTCACGAACTCATCGAACAGAAATTCCGTATCCGTCGGTCCGCTGGCCGCTTCGGGATGAAACTGTGCGGAGAACCACGGATTGCGCTTATGGCGGATGCCTTCGTTGGAGCCGTCGTTCATATTGACGAAGAGCGGTTCCCAGTCTGCGCCCAGCGTGTTGCTGTCCACCGCATAGCCGTGGTTCTGCGAAGTGATGAAACAACGCTCCGTACCCACCATGCGTACGGGCTGGTTGTGGCTGCGGTGTCCGTATTTCAATTTGTATATTTCGGCTCCGCCGGCTTTGGAGAGTAGCTGATTGCCCATGCAGATGCCGAAGATAGGCAGCTTCTCGTTCTGCATCGCCTTGCGGATGTTCCGGACGGCGGCATCGCAGGTATCGGGGTCGCCGGGACCGTTGGAGATGAACAGCCCGTCGAACTCCAGTCCGTTGAAGTCGTAATCCCAGGGAACGCGGATTACTTCCACATCCCGTTTCAAGAGGCAACGGATGATGTTGGCCTTGACGCCGCAGTCCACAAGGAGCACTTTCTTTCTGCCCTCGCCCGTGTTGTAGCGGATAACTTCCCTGCAACTCACCTTATCCACGTAGTTTACACCCGCATAAGCAGCTTGGGGCACATTATCGGGATCGTCGTCAAAGACAATCTTGCCCATCATCACCCCGTGCTCGCGCAGCACTTTCGTCAACTCACGGGTATCGATGCCCGTAATGCCCGGCACTTGTTCGCGTTTCAGCCAGTTGCCGAGGCTTTCCACGGCATTCCAATGACTGTAGTTACCGGAATAATCGCTTACGATAAGGGCTTCGGCGTGGATGCGTTCGCTCTCCATAAATACAGGCAGCCCGTCGGGGGCGAAGGTAAAAGGCGGCACACCGTAATTGCCCGCCAAGGGATATGTAAGCGTCATCAACTGTCCGGCATACGAAGGGTCGGTCAGGCTTTCGGGATAACCCGACATGGCAGTGTTGAACACCACTTCTCCCGCTACCGGCTTTTCATAACCGAACGACTTGCCGTGAAAACAGCTCCCGTCGTCAAGGATAAGAGTCACATTTCTCATATTCAGAATTGATATACTTGTTCTATGTAATTAATAAATGCCACGTTCAGCAACTTCACACCGCCCGGCGTGGGATAGTCACCGCTGAAGTACCAGTCGCCCCGGTGCTGCGGACAGGCTTCATGCAGGCCTTCAAGAGGCTGATATACAATCTGCACTTGGGCTTTCGTACCTTTCGGGGTGAGCAGTTCCACCATTTTGGCGGAAATCTCCTCGTCGGTAAAGGGAGCGTATATCTCCTTTACGTAGTTCACCATCTGTTCTTTGGGCAGACTCACCTGTTCTTTGGACTTGCGGTAGGCGGATTCGATGACATCGCGCATCTCGCGTTCTTTCAGCAACTCGATGGCAGCCTTGAAAGCTATGAACTCGCTCATCTTCGCCATGTCGATGCCGTAATAGTCGGGATAGCGCACCTGCGGTGAGGAGCTTACAATTACTATCTTCTTCGGACCGAGGCGGTCGAGGATGCCGATGATGCTCTGCTTCAGGGTAGTGCCGCGCACAATGCTGTCGTCTATGATAACCAGATTGTCCGTGCCGGGCACGAGGCTGCCGTAAGTGATGTCGTACACATGGGCGGCAAGGTCGTTGCGACTGTTGCCCTCGGCAATGAAAGTACGCAGCTTAATGTCCTTAATGGCCACCTTCTCGCTCCGTATGCGGCGGGACAGGATACGCTCCAGCTCATCGTGGCTGGGGTTGTGTCCCAAAGCGGCAATCTGCCGCACCTTCTCCTCGTTGAGATAGTCGTCCAGTCCCTGCAACATTCCATAGAAAGCCACTTCCGCAGTATTCGGTATAAAGGAAAAGACGGTGTGGTCTATATCCTTGTCGATGGCTTTCAGGATGTTGGACACCAGTTTCTCACCCAACAGTTTACGTTCCTTGTAGATGTCCATGTCACTGCCGCGGCTGAAATAGATACGCTCGAAGGAGCAAGGCTTCACCTCGCGCGGCTTGTTGATTTGCACCGTGCGGAGCTTGCCGGCTTTGTTGATTAGCAAAGCCTGTCCCGGTTGCAGCTCCCTGATGCGGTCGGCTGAGACGTTGAGCGCGGTCTGGATGACGGGACGCTCGCTGGCAAG
>ENA-OPXV01000249-OPXV01000249.1-human-gut-metagenome-genome-assembly--contig:-NODE-249-length-20644-cov-1.340619_pt1 | contig 20644 bp, 9 predicted proteins | sample MGYA00241770_ERZ502044 | MGnify/ENA primary metagenome ERZ502044 (study PRJEB25962, sample SAMEA1965852) | human gut metagenome | biome: human gut; feature: human-associated habitat; material: faeces...
CGCCAATCCGATAAACCGAGGTTTCCTGGAATATTATGGTTTGTTAGGTGGATTCAATTCTTTTTGGAATCCGGACGTATATACCCGATTGCCTAAGGATCGTAACCCACGTCAATATAAAGAGGGAGAATTTTATGCTACTAACGTAATAACCGATTATGCCATAGACTTTATTAATCAGGCACATCAGGAAGAAAAACCTTTGTTTCTGTATTTGGCATACAATGCTGCTCATTTTCCGTTGCACGCTCCGAAAGAAGTAACGGATAAATATATGAAGATTTACCTGCAGGGTTGGGATAAGATTCGAGATCAACGTTGGAAACGAATAGTAAAGATGGGGCTTTTGCAAGGAAAACCAGCATTAAGCCCGCGTGGTGTTGTTCCCGAAAGTTTGTTTGAGGATGAGACACATCCGCTGCCTGCCTGGGATTCTTTAACAAAGGAACAGCAGACTGACCTGGCTCGCCGTATGGCTATTTATGCTGCCATGATAGATATTATGGATACCAATATTGGTCGGGTATTGGATACTTTACAGAAGAACGGTGAACTGGATAATACATTTATCATGTTCATGTCGGACAACGGAGCTTGTGCCGAATGGCATGAATTTGGTTTCGACAAGCAAACTGGAACAGAATATCATACTCATGTTGGTGCTGAATTAGACCAGATGGGACTACCGGGAACTTATCATCATTACGGAACCGGCTGGGCAAACGTTTGTTGTACCCCATTTACACTTTATAAACATTATGCGCATGAAGGTGGAATATCCACTCCTTGCATTATCCAGTGGGGTAAACAGATTAAGCACAAAGGCAGTATTGACCATCAACCGGCACAATTCTCGGATATCATGGCAACTTGCATCGAACTGGCAGGGACTAAATATCCCGAAGAATACGAAGGAAGAAAGATTGTACCTACACCGGGCAAGTCAATCCTTCCTATTGTACGCGGTGAAGAAATGCCGGACCGTTATATCTATGCGGAACATGAAGGTAATCGTATGGTACGCAAAGGTGACTGGAAACTGGTCTCTGCGAATTTTAGAGGTGATGAATGGGAACTCTATAATATCAAAGAAGACCGCACAGAACAACATAATCTGATAAAGGAATACCCTGAAATGGCAAAGGAACTGGAAGACGCTTATTTTGAGTGGGCAGACCATAGTGATGTGCTTTATTTCCCGAAGGTTTGGAATACTTATAATAAAGGACGCCGGAAGGACTTTAAAGAATATAGAGATAAGTAGGAAAACACAGTAGGAAAGAAAAGATAGGAACTTATGAACAAGAAACTACTAATTGCAGTATTTGTAAGTGCTATGGCACATACGTTCGCTTGCGCAGCAAGCCCGAAAGAAAATAGAATGAAAACAGTTTGGGCTGATAAAGTTACGTCGGAAAATGTATGGCAGAGTTATCCGCGTCCTCAGTTACAACGTTCGCAATGGATGAATCTGAACGGGTTATGGCAGTATGCGGTTACTACTCAGGATACACCTAAAAAAGAAGTGAAGTTCGAGGGACAGATTCTCGTTCCGTTTGCTATCGAATCTTCCCTTTCGGGGGTGCAGCGTTCTTTTCTGCCTACCGAGAAATTGTGGTATCAGCGTAACTTTACCCTTGATGACGCATGGAAAGGAAAAACAGTGATTTTGCATTTCGGAGCTGTAGATTATGAATGTCAGGTATGGGTAAACAACAAATTGGCGGGCATTCATAAAGGGGGGAATAATCCTTTCTCTTTCGATGTAACCAAATTGCTGAGAAAAGGTGGTTCGCAACTTGTTGAGGTTGCTGTTATCGACCCTACGGATACGGAGTCAATTTCCCGTGGCAAGCAACAGTTGGAGCCGAAAGGTATCTGGTATTCTCCGGTATCCGGTATTTGGCAGACTGTGTGGTTGGAGGCTGTAAATTCAACCCATATTCTTCAGGTTCTTCCTACAGCTGATATTCATAAAAAGACGGTTAGTCTGGACATCAGTGTAGCTAAAGCCAAAGGAGGAGAAAAAGTAAAAGTGGAATTACTGGACGAAGGTAAGGTAGTGGGTACGACAGAGCAAAAATTAGCCTCAAAGATAGAAATGGAAGTTCCGGAGGCTGTTCTTTGGAGTCCGTCTTCTCCGAAACTTTACCATCTGAATATTGAGTTGTTAAGTCAAGGACAAGTAATAGATCAGGTAAAAAGCTATTTTGCGATGCGTGAGGTCAGTATCCGCAAAGATGAATGTGGTTACCAGCGTATTTGTCTGAATGGTGATCCAATATTCCAGTATGGAACACTGGATCAAGGCTGGTGGCCGGATGGTTTGCTGACACCTCCTTCCGAAGAAGCAATGCTTTGGGATATGGTTCAGCTCAAAAATATGGGATTTAATACCATACGCAAACACATTAAAGTAGAACCGGAGCAATATTATTATTATGCCGATTCGTTGGGTTTGATGATGTGGCAGGATATGGTATCCGGCTTCTCTACCGAAAGAAAAGACGAAGAACATATTAAGCCCAATGCGCAAACGGACTGGAATGCACCCGCATCACATACTAACCAATGGCAACAGGAGATGTTCGAGATGATTGACCGTCTGCGTTTTTATTCCTGTATCACAACGTGGGTAATCTTCAATGAAGGATGGGGACAGCATAATACGGTAGAAATAGTGGAAAAGGTAATGGAATACGATAAAAGCCGTATCATTGACGGAGTAACCGGCTGGACAGACAGAGGAGTAGGCCATATGTATGATGTACACAATTATCCGTCTGCTTCCATGATTTTGCCCGCTTGTAATGGCAATCGGATTTCTGTCTTAGGAGAATTCGGAGGGTATGGATGGGCCATCAAAGAACATCTGTGGAATCCCGGTATGCGGAACTGGGGATATAAAAATATTGATGGAGCAATGGCGCTGATGGATAACTATGGTCGTCTGGTCTATGATTTGGAGACATTGATAGCACAGGGGCTGAGTGCGGCGATTTATACACAAACCACTGATGTCGAAGGTGAAGTAAATGGTCTGATTACTTATGACCGGAAAGTTATTAAAATTCCGGAAGGCTTGTTGCATATCATGCACGATCGTTTATATCATGTCAATCCGGCGAAAGTCATTACTTTGGTGCCCGACGCTCAGAATGGGAGTGCGGTCAGCCGTGCAGTCAGCCTTAACGGGCAGGAGTCGAAAATGACCTCTTTGCCTTTCGATTGCCCTCCCCGTTCGGAAATTGTGTCGGAAACTTCATTTGATGTCAATGATGAATTCAGCCATTTGTCTTTGTGGGTGCGTGCTACCGGAGATGTGAAGGTATGGTTGAATGGAGTGGAGGTCTTTTCGCAGGAGGTGAAACAAACCAGGCAATATAATCAGTACAATATCAGTAATTATTGCCGATATTTGCGAAAAGGAAAGAATGAGTTGAAAATCGAAGTACGGGAAACTAAAAAGATGAGCTTTGATTTCGGTTTGAGGGCTTACTGATCGGACACGTTTTTATTCCCAAGACTTGCAATAATTTCTCAAAGAAGGCTGTCGGTTTCTGAAAGACTTTTATCTTTGCAGATATAATACATATGGCGCTATGAGAAAGATTATTTTGATTTTCGTGACAATTGTTCTTCCCTGTTTGCTTTGCGCAAGAAATGATGATAAGAGTACAGATATGCTGCTTCGTGAGATTGACGGAATTATCAGGAACCGTCAGACTTACGGTGCAGAAAAAGAAGCACGTATCTCCGATTTGAAGAAGTTGCTGTCCGAGGCTACCTCCGATGAGCAGCGTTATGGATTTTGCGGCAGGCTTTTCGACGAATATCGGGCTTATAATCTGGACTCTTCGTATGTATATGCACAGCGGAAGCAGGAACTGGCTTCTCATTTGAACAAACAGGATTATCTGGATGATGCCGCCATGAATATGGCAGAGGTGATGGGAACCACCGGAATGTACAAGGAAGCTTTGGAGCAGTTGGGACAGATAGACAAGAAAACCCTGTCTGATTATCTCTATCCCTATTATTACCACTTGTATCGTACTATTTACGGGTTGATGGGAGATTATGCCGTTACTGAGAAAGAGAAGAAAGAGTATTACCGGATGACGGACCTGTATCGGGATTCCCTTTTACAGACTAATGCCTCCGACTCATTGGGCCATGTGCTGGTGATGGCCGACAAATGCACCGTACACGCCCAATATGACCAGGCAATAACCATGCTGACCGACTTCTACCGGAAACCCTCTTTGGACGATCATTCCAAGGCGATGATTACTTATACCTTGTCAGAAGCCTATCGCCTCAAAGGAGACAAGAAAGGGCAGAAACACTTTCTGGCTCTCTCGGCCATCGCTGATTTAAAATCGGCAGTCAAAGAATATGTTTCCTTACGGAAACTCGCCTCTCTTGTATATGAAGACGGAGACATTGATCGTGCATACAACTATCTGAAATGCTCGCTCGAAGATGCTACGCTCTGCAATGCCCGCCTTCGTACCCTGGAAATCTCACAAGTCTTCCCCATCATCGATCAGGCTTACCAACTGAAAACCAAGCGGCAGCAACAGGAAATGAAGATATCTTTGATTTGTATCAGTCTGCTTTCCGTCTTTCTGCTGGTGGCTATATTCTTCGTTTACAAGCAGATGAAGAAAGTGGCTGCTGCCCGTCGGGAAGTGATTGACACGAATACGCTTCTGCAAGAACTGAACGGTGAACTTCATGACTCCAATTCGCAACTGAAAGAGATGAACCATACCCTTTCGGAAGCTAACTATATTAAAGAGGAATACATCGGTCGCTATATGGACCAGTGTTCCACCTACTTGGATAAGATGGACTTATACCGTCGTTCCCTGAATAAGATTGCGGCTACCGGCAGGGTAGAGGAGTTGTATAAAGCTATTAAATCTTCCCAATTCCTCGAAGAAGAGCTGAAAGAGTTCTACGCAAACTTCGATATGACCTTCCTGCAACTCTTCCCCAACTTTGTGGAAGAATTTAATGCGTTGCTTGTCGAACCGATGCAGCCCAAGCAGGGTGAACTGCTGAATACCGAACTTCGTATCTTTGCCCTGATCCGTCTGGGGATTACGGATAGTACCAAGATCGCCCAGTTCCTCCGCTACTCTGTGACCACTATTTATAATTACCGGACACGTGTCCGCAACAAAGCACTCGGCGAACGGGATGAGTTTGAGGCTAAAGTAATGAAAATAGGGAAGGTGGAAGAGTAAGAAATCCACTACTTTTTTAGCACGGTTGCTATTCTGTAATATTCTTATTATTAGTGTTTTATACTGTATTGTGCTGTATAAACCACTATATTTTTGCTATCTGGCAAAAGAAGCGCATTTAATTGTGGATACTTTTGTTTCAGTGAAAACAAAAAGTAATCCTAATATTAACTTTAAATTGATGTACATGGAACAGAGTATAAAGTCGAAAGGCTTTGAACATCGCCTCCTATTAATAATGTGGGGCTTGTTACTATCTCTTAGTGCATTCGCACAGCAGATTACAGTAAAAGGACATGTAGTGGACGCCACGGGCGAACCGGTGATCGGTGCCAGTGTGATAGAAGGCAAGTCCACGAACGGCACGATTACCGATATCGACGGTAACTTCTCATTAAATGTTTCTGCTAACAGCACATTGACCATTTCTTTTGTCGGCTATAAGACGCAGACTGTTTCAGTGAACGGAAAAACCGCACTGAAAGTAACCTTGCAGGAAGATACCGAAGTATTGGACGAAGTTGTTGTAGTAGGTTACGGAACGATGAAAAAGAGTGACCTGACCGGCGCCGTATCTTCCGTAGGAGTCAAAGATATCAAAGACTCTCCGGTAGCCAATATCGGTCAGGCAATGCAGGGCAAAGTATCCGGCGTGCAAATTATCGATGCCGGCAAACCGGGGGATAATGTGACGATTAAAATCCGTGGTCTGGGCACGATCAACAACAGCAACCCGCTGATTGTCATCGATGGGATTCCCACCGATTTAGGCTTATCTTCCTTGAATATGGCAGATGTGGAACGGGTAGACGTATTGAAAGATGCTTCGGCAACTGCCATCTACGGTTCGCGCGGTGCCAACGGTGTAGTGATGATTACCAGTAAACGCGGTGCCGAAGGCGCCGGAAAGGTAACGGTCAATGCGAACTGGGCGATACAGAATGCAACTAAAGTGCCTGATATGCTGAATGCCGCCCAATATGCAGCATTGAGCAATGATATGCTCTCAAACAATGACGATAACACCAACCCTTACTGGGCAGACCCTTCTTCATTGGGAAAAGGAACCAACTGGCTCGACGAGATGCTGCGCACGGGAGTGAAGCAGAGTTATTCGGTCAGCTATTCCGGCGGCACGGAAAAGGCGCATTATTACGTGTCCGGCGGTTTTCTCGATCAGTCCGGCATTGTGAAGAGTGTCAATTATCGCCGTTTCAATTTTCAGGCGAACAGTGACGCCCAAGTCAACAAATGGCTGAAATTCACCACCAACCTCACATTTAGCACAGATGTCAAAGAAGGAGGAACATACAGTATCGGTGATGCGATGAAAGCCCTTCCCACCCAACCGGTGAAGAATGACGACGGCAGTTGGAGCGGTCCCGGACAGGAGGCGCAATGGTACGGAAGTATCCGCAATCCGATCGGTACGCTTCACATGATGACTAACGAGACGAAAGGATATAACTTTCTCGCGAACATCACCGGAGAGATCACCTTCACTAAATGGCTGAAACTGAAAAGTACCTTCGGCTATGACGCCAAGTTCTGGTTTGCCGACAACTTCACGCCGGCATACGACTGGAAACCGAATCCGGTAGAAGAATCTTCCCGCTACAAAAGCGACAACAAATCATTCACCTACCTGTGGGACAACTACTTCGTATTCGATCATACTTTTGCAAAGAAACACCGTGTAGGTGTGATGGCAGGTTCTTCCGCACAGTGGAATAACTACGATTATCTGAACGCACAGAAAAATATCTTCATGTTCGACAATATCCATGAGATGGACAACGGAGAAAAGATGTACAGTCTTGGCGGCAGCCAGAGCGACTGGGCACTGCTTTCACTGATGGCACGTCTCAACTACTCATACGAAGACAAATACCTGCTGACGGCTACCGTACGTCGCGACGGCTCTTCCCGCTTTGGTAAGAACAACCGATGGGGAACATTCCCTTCCGTATCTCTGGCTTGGCGTGTCTCTCAGGAAGACTGGTTCCCGAAAGATAACTTCCTGATGAACGATCTCAAACTGCGTGTCGGATACGGTGTGACCGGTAATCAGGAAATCGGTAACTATGGATTTGTCGCATCCTACAACACGGGTGTCTATCCTTTCGGAAACAATAACTCCACTGCTTTGGTATCTACCACTCTCTCCAATCCGAACATCCATTGGGAAGAAGTGCGCCAGGCCAACTTCGGAGTGGACATGAGCCTGTTCGATTCGCGTGTCAGCCTTTCACTGGATGCTTATATCAAGAATACGAACGATATGCTGGTGAAGGCTTCCATCCCCATCACTTCGGGCTTTGAAGATACTACCGAGACTTTCACCAATGCCGGCAAGATGCGCAACAAAGGAGTGGAAATGACATTGCGTACCATCAACCTGAAAGGCATCTTCTCCTGGGAATCCGCTTTAACGGCTACCTACAATAAAAATGAGATTCTGGACCTGAACAGCGAAACTCCGATGTTTATCAACCAGATAGGCAATTCATACGTGACCATGCTGAAAGCCGGTTACCCGATCAACGTTTTCTATGGATACGTTACCGACGGTCTTTTCCAGAACTGGGGAGAAGTCAACCGCCACGCCACCCAGCCGGGCACAGCTCCGGGGGACATCCGCTTCAGAGACTTGAACAACGACGGAGTGATTAACGACGAAGACCGTACGATTCTTGGCAATCCGAATCCGAACTGGTTCTTCTCACTCTCCAACAACCTATCTTACAAAGGATGGGAACTCTCCGTTTTCCTGCAAGGAGTGGCAGGCAACAAGATTTATAATGCCAACAATGTGGACAACGAAGGAATGGCTGCCGCCTACAACCAGACTACAGCCGTACTGAAACGCTGGACAGGAGAAGGCACAAGCTACTCCATGCCGCGTGCCATCTGGGGCGACCCGAATCAGAACTGCCGCGTATCCGACCGATTTGTGGAAAACGGCTCGTATCTCCGTCTGAAAAATATCACCCTTTCGTATACACTGCCTAAAAAGTGGTTGCAAAAGATTCAACTGGAAAACGCCCGTATCTCCTTCTCTTGCGAGAATGTGGCGACTATCACCGGATATTCGGGCTTCGACCCCGAGGTGGATGTCAACGGTATAGACAGCAGCCGTTACCCTATCTCGCGTACATTCAGTATGGGCTTGAACTTTAACTTTTAAATCAGGAGGAAGAAAATGAAAAAGAAACTGACTTTTATAATGATACTTGTCGTACTTGCCTTGACATCGTGCAGTGATTTTCTGGATAAGTACCCCAAATACGGTGTGGACCCCGAATCGGAAGTGACCAATGAGATTGCCGTAGCACTGACTACTGCCTGCTATAAGACGTTGCAGTCGTCCAATATGTATAATCAGCGCCTGTGGAGCCTCGACATCCTTGCCGGCAACAGCGAGGTAGGTGCCGGAGGAGGAACCGACGGACTGGAAACTGTTCAGGCGGCTAACTTTATAGCGCAGAGCGACAACGGTTTTGCCCTGTACGTATGGCGTTCTCCGTGGGTAGGCATCGGACGTTGTAATATCGTGCTTTCCAATCTGCCTTCGGCTGCCATCTCCGATGAGATAAAAGACCGTTGCATGGGTGAGGCATATTTCCTGCGTGCTCATTACTACTATATCCTCGTCCGCCTTTATGGTGGCGTACCTTTGCGGTTACAGCCCTTTGAGCCGGGACAGTCGACGGATATTGCCCGCAATACGGTAGATGAGGTATATGCGCAGATTCTTTCGGACTGTAAGAATGCGGTGGATATGCTTCCCCCAAAGAGCAGTTACGGAGAAAATGACAAGGGACGTGCCTGCAAAGAAGCGGCGATGGCTATGCTGGCAGATATTTACCTGACGCTGGCGCCCAACCATCGGGACTATTACAGTGAAGTTGTTACGTTGTGCGACCAGATTACTGCGATGGGATATGATTTGTCTCAGTGCAAGTATGCCGATAATTTCGATGCTACGATCAATAACGGTGCGGAATCCCTTTTTGAAGTACAATACTCCGGCAGTACGGAATACGACTTCTGGGGAGGGGACAACCAGTCTTCCTGGCTGTCGACCTTCATGGGACCCCGCAACTCCGGTATGGTGGCAGGCGCTTACGGATGGAATCTGCCTACGGAAGAATTTATCAAAGAGTACGAAGCGGGCGATTTGCGCAAAGATGTGACCGTGTTATATCAAGGCTGTCCTGCTTTCGACGGCATGGAATACAGACGTTCATGGTCGGGTACAGGTTACAACGTCCGGAAGTTCCTTGTGTCGAAGACCGTTTCGCCGGAATATAATACCAACCCGAATAACTTCGTGGTATACCGTTATGCGGATGTCCTGTTGAAGAAGGCGGAAGCCCTGAACGAACTGGGACATCCCGACCAGGCTGCCGCACCTCTGAATATCGTCCGTCAGCGTGCCGGACTGGCGGATGTACCGACTACCTTGAATCAGGAAACAATGCGGGAAAAGATTATTCACGAACGCCGGATGGAACTTGCTTTTGAGGGACATCGCTGGTTTGATATGATTCGCATCAATAATGGTAACTATGCGATTGAGTTCCTGAAATCCATCGGCAAGAATCAGGTGACGAAGGAACGTCTGCTGCTGCCCATCCCGCAGACAGAGATGGACTCTAACAATCTGATGACTCAGAATCCCGGTTATTAATCGCTTTTACAATCATTCATTTAGACAGATCATATGATGAAGAAATATATATATCAGATGTTGTGCTCTCTTTTCATCGGCGGAGCGATGGTTTCCTGCGCCGAGGACTATATGGAGACGGACAAGGGACATGATACGCTGACTCTTACGGTGAATCAGCAGGAGATCGTATTGAACGAAAAGAATCACAGTCAGGAGGCGTTAACGCTTTCATGGACTACGGGAACGAACTACGGAAGCGGAAACCGTATTTCTTATACACTGGAAATAGCCAAGGCGGGAACCGACTTCGCCCGTGCCTATTCCGTAGATTTAGGAACGGGAACTTATCAGTGGACGAAGAAAACGGAAGAACTCAATCAGTTTCTGAACACGCAGCTAGGCGTCGGCTATGCCGAAAAAGTATCGCTGGAAGCACGCATTACCGCTACTGTTGCCGGAATGGAAGAAAAGGAGCAGCGTGCCACAGTTTCGCTGGATGTGACTACTTATCAACCGGTTACTCCGACGCTTTACCTCATCGGAGAAGCTGCCCCTAACGGATGGAGCGCCGATCAAGCGACGCCTATGGAGCGCACGGACAACGGACAGTTTACGTGGACAGGAAAGCTGAATACCGGTGTATTCAAGTTTATAACGACATTGGGAGAATTTCTTCCGTCCTACAACCGGGATGCCGCTGCCGGAGAAGAACTACGGCTTATCTACCGCACATCGGGCGACGAACCGGACGAACCGTTTACAGTCAGCAAGGAAGCGACCTATATAGTCAAGGTAGACCTGCTCGACCTGACAATGACCATGACCGAAACGGAAAACATCGGATGGCGCTTTGAAGAATTCTATATTGTCGGCTCCTTTACCGGCGACAATGGCTGGGGATTCGAGGCACTGTCTAAAGATGCCGTTCAGATGAATCTGTTCCATTATGGTGCCGTGATTCCGTGGAAGGCGGACGGTGATTTTAAGTTTACTTCCGTGACGGACTTCGGTCAGTCGGATGCTTTCTTCCATCCCACTGAAGGGAACGCTCCGTATACTTCCACTTCAGTTGTATTGGGAGGTGAAGACAATAAATGGCAAATGAAGGAAAGCGAATGCGGCAAGGCCTATAAAGTGCTGTTCCTCACAGCCAAGGGAAAGGAAAAGATGCTGATGCGTCCGTTTACCCCCTACGAAGGACTGTATCTGGTAGGCGATGCCACTCCGAACGGATGGAGCATCGACAACGCCACCCCGATGGCTAAAAGTGCCGACAGCCCTTACATCTTTACCTGGAGCGGTACACTGAATACAGGGGAGATGAAGATCTCCTGCGACAAGCAGTCCGACTGGAACGGAGACTGGCTGATGGCGGACAAGAGCGGAAAGGCACCGACCGGTGAAGTGGAGACAGCCTTATTTACCAGTAAAACGGATGCGGAACTGAAGAATATGTATCCGGATACAGACCTCGGCAGTCTGGACAATAAATGGAATATTCAGGAAGCTGGCTCGTATCGGATTACGATTGACCAGTTGAAAGAAACGATTTCAATTGTAAAACAATAAACAAGTATTCAAGATGAAGAAGATAATATATTTGGTGGCTGCCTTCCTGTGTCTGTCTTGCAGCGACGATCATGAATCGAACCCACAGAACGGAGGAACGTCGGGCAGTGTGACCGAAGTAACTCCGGTGACATCGGACTTATGCGTGGAACTGACAACCGACAAGGCTTTTTATAAACCGAACGAGACAGTGACTTTCACTGCCGCCGATGCCTTGCCCGCCGGAACAAAGGTACGCTATCGCCTTTCGGGAGAAATAGTCGGAGAAGAACCGGTCAGCGGTACGAACTGGACATGGAAGGCTCCTTCCACCGATTTCAAAGGATACATGGCAGAACTTTACCGGCAGGAAAACGGTACGGACGTCATCGTCGGTACGATTGCGGTAGATGTATCCAGCCATCCGGCACGTTTCCCCCGATATGGCTTCGTGGCAGATTTCGACGGAGACAAGACAGAAGAGAAAACGCTGGAAGAGATGGCCTATCTGAACCGCCATCACATCAACTGGGTACAGTTTCAGGACTGGCACAATAAACATCATTGGCCGCTGGGCGGCACACGCACGCAGTTGGACGAGGAATATCTCGACATTGCGAACCGCCCTGTCCATACAAGCTCTGTGAAGAATTATATCAAGGCACAACAACATTTTGGAATGAAGTCCATGTTCTATAATCTTTGTTTCGGGGCATTGAAGGATGCGGCTTCCGACGGGGTGAAAGAAGAATGGTATCTGTTTAAGGACGCTTCGCATACCACGAAAGACAGTCACGACCTGCCAAGCGGATGGAAGAGCAATATCTATCTGGTAGATCCTTCCGACAAGGAATGGCAGCAATATATGGCGGAACGGAATGACGACGTGTATGCGAACTTCGCCTTCGACGGCTATCAGATCGACCAGTTGGGCAAGCGGGGAACGCTTTACAACTACAACGGTACACCGGTCAACCTCCGCGAAGGATATGCTTCTTTTATCGAAGCCATGAAGCAGGCGCATCCCGACAAGAGTCTGGTGATGAATGCCGTAAGCCGCTACGGTGCCCGTCAGATCGGAGAAACCGGCAAAGTAGATTTCTTCTATAATGAGATGTGGGCGGATGAGGCGGACTTTACCCATCTGAAAGCCGTCCTGTATGAAAACGGAGTGTATGGCAATAATCAGCTGAATACGGTTTTCGCTGCCTATATGAACTATAATAAGGCGGATCATCGGGGAGAGTTCAATACAGCGGGTATCTTGCTGACGGATGCGGTGATGTTCGCTTTGGGTGGCTCGCATCTCGAACTGGGTGGTGACCATATGCTGTGCAAAGAATATTTTCCGAACGACAACCTGACGATGAGCGAGGAACTGAAAACGGCGATGGTTCATTACTACGACTTCCTCACGTCTTATCAGAACCTGCTCCGCGACGGCGGAACGGAGAACAGCATCGCTATGAACTGTACCAACGGAGAAATGAAACTCAACGTATGGCCTCCAAAGTTGGGGTCGGTCACTACCTACGCCAAGCAGGTAGACGGCAAGCAAGTAGTGCATCTGCTTAACTTCTCGCAGGCGAACAGCCTTAGCTGGCGGGACGTGGACGGCACCATGCCCGAACCTGCCCTGATCACGAAAGCGGCCTTGCAGATGAACCTGCCCGCCAAAGTGAATAAATTGTGGGTGGCATCGCCGGACGTACACGGAGGAGCTTTGCAGGAACTGGCATTTACGCAGGAGAACGGGGTAGTCTCCTTCACACTGCCTGCCTTGAAATACTGGACAATGATTGTAGCTGAATAAGGCAGTTGCAACGGAATAACTAAAACGATAGGTATGAAGATTAGATATAAGTTTGGGGTGTGGATGTTGTGTCTGATGTTTCCGGCGTTGGTCTGGGCAGAAAACGCAAAAAGTATATGTACCTCTTTTACGCAGCAGGGTCGTCAGGTGACTTTTCACCTGGCGGACAGTGCCGCGCTGCAACTGCAACTTTGCAGTCCTTCCGTGGTAAGAATCTGGTTCTCGCCGGACGGGAAGCTGCAACGGAGAAACGCTTCCTTTGCCGTGATCAATGAAGAACTGGAAGATGTGGGAACGGTTCATGTGGACGAACAGGCCGCCTGCTATGAGATATTTACCTCGAAGCTGCGCATACGGGTGAACAAGTCGCCGATGAGCATCCAGATATTCGACAAATATCAGAAACTCCTCTTCAGTGACTATGCCGATAAAGGACACGTAAGCGAAGGCACGAAGAAGGTGGAATATAAAACGCTTCGCCGTGACGAGCATTTCTTCGGGCTTGGGGAAAAGACCGGCAAGATGGACCGCAGAGGAGAATCTTACAAGATGTGGAACAGCGATAAACCTTGTTACAGTGTGGTGGAAGACCCTCTTTACAAGAGCATCCCTTTCTTTATGAGCAGTTACCGGTATGGTATTTTCCTTGATAATACGTATAAGACAGAATTTAAGTTCGGAACGGAAAGCCGTGATTATTACAGTTTCGAGGCGCCGGACGGGGAGATGATTTACTACTTCATCTTCGGCAAGGACTATAAGGAAATCCTGAGTCAGTATGTAGGACTGACGGGCAAACCTATCATGCCTCCGAAATGGGCATTGGGCTTTGCGCAATGCCGTGGCCTGCTGACAAGCGAGAAACTGAGCCGCGAAATAGCCGAAGGCTACCGGACACGCGGCATCCCCTGTGATATTATCTATCAGGACATCGGCTGGACGGAACATCTACAGGACTTCGAATGGCGGAAGGGCAACTACGGGCATCCGAAAAAGATGCTTGCCGACCTGAAAGAAATGGGATTCAAGGTAGTCGTATCGCAAGACCCGGTCATCTCGCAAGCCAACAAGAAGCAATGGGAGGAAGCGGACCGTCTGGGATATTTTGTCAAGGACAGCACGAACGGGAAGAGTTATGACATGCCGTGGCCTTGGGGCGGAAATTGTGGGGTAGTGGATTTTACTTTACCTGCCGTAGCCGACTGGTGGGGAACCTATCAGCAGAAACCCATTGACGATGGCATCTCCGGCTTCTGGACGGATATGGGAGAACCCGCATGGAGCAACGAAGAGCAGACCGAACGCCTTGTGATGAAACATCACCTGGGTATGCACGACGAAATCCATAATGTCTACGGACTGACTTGGGATAAAGTGGTCAAAGAGCAGTTCGAGAAACGGAATCCGAACCGTCGCGTCTTCCAGATGACCCGTGCCGCTTATGCGGGATTGCAGCGTTATACGTTCGGTTGGACGGGAGATTGCGGAAATGGAGACGATGTATTGCAGGGCTGGGGGCAACTGGCCAATCAGATTCCGGTGATTCTTTCCGCAGGGCTGGGAGTGATTCCGTTTACTACCTGTGACATTACGGGGTATTGCGGAGACATCGAAGACTATCCATCCATGGCGGAACTTTATACCCGATGGATACAGTTCGGTGCATTCAATCCTTTGAGCCGTATTCATCATGAGGGGGATAATCCGGTAGAACCGTGGCTCTTCGGTCCGGAAGCGGAAAAGAACGCGAAGGAGGCCATCGAACTGAAATATCGTTTATTGCCTTATATCTATACGTATGCCCGCGAAGCTCATGATACGGGATTGCCCATCATGCGTCCGCTCTTTTTGGAATATCCGGCGGATATGGAAACGTTCTCTACAGACGGCCAGTTCTTGTTCGGACAAGAGCTGCTGGTAGCTCCGGTGGTGAAGAAGGGGGCACGTACGAAGAATGTCTATCTGCCCGAAGGCACTTGGATTGACTACAACAATAAACAAACAGTCTATACCGGAGAACAGTGGACTACCGTGGAAGCTCCCTTGTCGTGCATCCCGATGTTTGTAAAGCAGGGTTCCATCATCCCCACCATGCCGGTGATGAACTACACGCATGAGAAACCGGTCTATCCGCTGATCTTTGAAGTATTTCCGGCACCAAAAGGAGAGGAGGCCTCGTTCACTTTGTACGAAGATGAGGGAGAAGACCTCGGCTATCAACGGGATGAGTTTGCCAAAACTCCCGTTCGCTTCCGGACGGAGGAGGGTGGTTATCTTCTTTCGGTTGGTGCCCGTGAAGGAAAAGGGTATGCAGTGCCCGCTCCCCGAAACTTTATTTTCCGTATGTATCTGAAGACGGCTCCCAAAGGAGTTACCGTGCAAGGCAAGAAAGTAAAGAAGGTGAAGCCGGAACGTCTGGAAGAGAATCCGGACGATGACACTGAAAGTATGGTGTGGAGTTGGGATAAGGCGACCGGTATTTGCAGCCTTCGTATGCCGGACCGAGGGGAAGAAAGTCGGATTTCCCTGCGTTTATGACTTGAACTCAACGCCTACATAAAGATATAAATTTGAAAAATTGCTGTCATCTGTCACTAAACCTGTGACAATAGTCTGATAATTAAATCATAAGACCGTGACAGCAACCTGTGACAGCAGCGTGACGGAAAGATTTGCCGTCACGCTGTCATTCATTTCAGCTATTAATAAGCCGAGTTTGTTTTAAGGTATGAAACTACAGTTCCCATTGCTTGAAACTTTGGTTCCCATTACTTGAAACTCTAGTTTCATACGCTTGGAACTTTTGGTTTCAAGCCTTTGGAACTACAGTTTCTCACTGATGAAACTCTAGTTTCAAGCAGTGAAACTAATTAAGAAATCAATTGATGAACTCGTAATCTGTCAGTTGATATCTTTTCTGCTTGTATTCTTTTGTTCTTTTAAGTTTTACCTTTCCTTTTGCGGCTTCCAGCGTTACTTCGTTGAATTGTCCTTTTTGGAAATCGTAACTTATACCGTCATCTTCGAGAAGGAGGAACGTTGCCGAAGGAGCGCCGTATACTTTGCAATGCAGATCGAATACGGTTTGAGCATCCACATAGGGGACAGGTGCGGCCAATGGCAATAACGTTCCCTGGCGGACGTAGAGTGGCAACTGATCTAATTCCGTCGTAATCTCATATTCACGGTTGCCTTCATATTTCTCATTGGTATTGAAGTTGTACCATGTTCCTTCGGGGAAGTAGACCGTTCTCGTTTTCTTGTTCTGGTATAAAGGGGCAGCCATCAATCCGTCTCCCATCATATACTGGTCACTGATAGTGCGCAAACGTTCATCTTTGGGATAATCCATCAATAACGGACGGAAAGGAGGTACACCTTCTTTATAATATGTATAAAAAGCACTGTACAGATAAGGAATCAGCTGCATACGCAGATTAATCAGTGTGCGGGCATATTCTTCATACCTCTTTGCTTCCGGCAGGAACTCGCCACGTTCGTTCTTTCCACGGTCGAATTGCAGCCACGGAGCGTATTGCAGATACCATGCATTGACCATAGCCTGCGGAGAAAGAATCACCGTTTGCAGACGATGGAAGAAATCTTCGGCAGAATGTGCCTCACGCACTTCAGGACACCACAACAGTCCTCCGAATGCCGAGTTGCAAAGTGCCTGAATGTACTCTTTGGGATCGTATGTATCACTATAAAGTACGGCGTTGCGTGGAGACATGAACATACCGGACGACCGGTAATCCTGATAGGTGCGGGTATTCTTTTCACGATAGATACTGTCCATCGCATTCACATAAAGGGAACCGAATACCTGGTGCATCTTTTCTCCGTCGATGCCCGAAGGGAACTGTGCCATATCCGGGAAGCACCATGTGGCGGAAGCAAAAGATATGTTCGAGTTGTCACATTCGTCCAGTTTGAAGCCGGAGATGCCTTCTTCTATCAGTGTGCGGTGGTAATCGGTAAATATTTTGTGTGCTTCCGGCTGGATGAAGTCCGGTACCAGTCCGTTCCATACAAGGAAATCGCCTGAGTAGGGCTCCAGCGCCTTCCGGATGGGGGAAGAAGGATGAACATACGCGTGTTCCCACAGGTTTACTTTGTATCCTTTCTGCTGCAACTGGTCCAGCATTTCTTTGTGCCTTGGAAAACGGTCGTCGCTCCAGCGATAAGAACAGGAGTAAGTGGCCGTCTGCCATCCCGGTTCGAGTCCCAGTACGTCGCACGGAATCTGTTTCTCGCGGAAATAGTTGGCAAAACGCATGACGGAGTCTTGCGTCGCATCTCCTTTGACACGGTATTTGAATCCGAGTCCCCACATCGGAGGAAGACATCCGCCGCCGGAGAGGAGGTTGTATCTCTTGACTACATCCAGCACTTCCGGTCCGGTGATGATAAATACCTCAATGCCTTTGGCGCCGGGTACGTCGATATGGACTTTATTTCCGTTGCTTCTGTTCTTATACAAGTCTTCTGTGGTGGTAGCAATGTGTTTTCTTTCTTCCGCTTGTAGTTGACGACTATGCTCGGTTTTCTGATTGGAGCCGCATAGGAAAGTGGTATACCGTGCCGTGTTGACCAGAATACCGTACCCTTTGGTAGAGACGTAGAATGTCTGCGGAGCATGTGTATATCCGAGTCCGTTCAGCGGATTGTCGTTTACTATCGGGCGCTTGCGCAGGCCACGCTGACCGAAAGTTTCGAATTGAAGTCCGAAACCGTATATTTGTTCGTTGTCCTCCAGAGGGACTTCGATCAGACAGCCACGGTCGGTTATCTTTATTTGCACTTCGTCGGGGCTGAAGGGCGGCTTTGCAGTCGGGAGTTGTTTCATTGCTTCTACGGCAGGTTTCCCGCCGAATAAGGAATAAGGGGTAAAAGTGTCAATTTCTCCCGCTTGCAGCTTGATGATTCCCGGAGCAATTTCTTCTTGAGCGGATGCTTGCCCGGCAAACAGGAGACCTACTGTGGATAGAAAAAGGTTGAGTAATAGTTTTCTCATTCTAGTTTATTTTATCATGGTTATATTAAAATAGACTTTTGAAATGCGATTTTCCACTAAAATGCAATAAAAGAATATTGCAAATATAGGAATAAAACAGATGCGGTATCAAGTATTAATACCTGAGAAGTCAGATAAAGTGACCTGTCACGACATATATTAATGTTTGTGACGGGAGATATTAATATCTTCTTTTTTTGACCGTGATTCTAAAAATAAGGTTTTATATTTGTCCTTGTTTAAGAATGAAAAAGAATAAAACCATGAAAAAGAATTGTTTTCTCCTTCTCTTTTTGCTTTGTGCCTGCCTCGTTCAGGCACAGGATACGTATCGTACCGACAAGGATGTACCTTACATTTCCGGCTCCGAAACAGATGCTTATCGTCTGGAACGTTGTAAACTGGATGTTTATTATCCCGAGAATAAAAAAGATTTTTCCACCATTGTATGGTTTCATGGCGGTGGTATGGAAGGAGGAAGTAAATTTGTTCCCAGGGAACTGACGGATCAAGGCTTTGCAGTAGTGGCAGTTAATTATCGTTTGAGTCCGAAAGCAAAGAATCCGGCTTATATAGAAGATGCCGCCGAAGCTGTGGCATGGACATTCCGGAATATCGAAAAGTATGGCGGTCGCAAGGATCGTATCTTTGTTTCCGGTCATTCGGCGGGAGGTTACCTTACGTTGATTCTGGCAATGGATAAGAAATACATGGCTGCATACGGAGCCGATGCGGATAGTGTACCTGCCTATCTTCCGGTCAGCGGGCAGACAGTCACTCATTTTACCATCCGCAAAGAACGTGGCCTGCCCAACGGAATCCCCATCATTGACGAATTTGCTCCGGTAAATAAGGCCCGCAAGGATACCGCTCCTGTTGTGCTGATTACGGGGGATAAGAATCTGGAAATGGCTGACCGGTACGAAGAGAATGCACTGCTGGCATCGGTATTGAAGAATATCGGCAATCGGAAAGTCTCTTTATATGAACTGCAAGGATTTGACCACGGACAGGTACTCGGTCCTGCCTGCTATCTGATCGTTAATTATGTGAAGAGGTTCAAGTAATAGACCTGTGATATTCTTTCATTTGATATGGATAATGTGTATATTTGCACGAAACTCATATCAAAAATGTGTAAGTTCTCACATTTCAGATATCAAAAATGTGACTCGGTATGTTTGAAAGAGGAATTATTCAGCTGTTAGTGGCTTGGAAAACGGATGTAAACAGGAAGCCTTTGGTTATTCATGGGGCGAGACAAGTGGGTAAGACGTGGGCTTTGAAGTATTTCGGTCAGAAATACTTTGAAGATGTTGCCTATTTTAGTCTGGATAAAGATGAAAGCGGACTTTGTGATATCTTTAAAACGACTAAAGACCCCGAGCGCATTATACAGCAATTGTCCTTTTTGCATGGACGAAAAATTAATCCTCAGACTACTTTGCTGATATTGGATGAGATTCAGGAGTGCAATGAAGCGCTGAACTCTTTGAAATATTTCTGCGAAGAAGCACCCGAATATGCAGTGGCTTGCGCTGGTTCTTTACTTGGAATTTACCTGAATCACATAGGCAATTCCTTTCCGGTTGGAAAAGTAAATCATCTGTCTATGTATCCGCTGACTTTTACGGAGTTTCTGAATACGAAAGATCCGGCGATGTATCAATATATGTGCTCTGTCAAAGAAATAGCGCCTCTTCCCCAAATCTTCTTCGACAAACTGCGGGAAGCCTTCATTGCCTATTCTATTTGTGGCGGTATGCCCGAACCTGCTTCTTTGATGGTTGACTTTAATGATATGCAAAAAGTGGATTCATCGCTTCGGGATATATTGAATGACTATGCTCTGGATTTTGTGAAACATGCTACACCTACGTTGGCGCCCCGTATCAATTATGTATGGAACTCTCTGCCCTCTCAATTGGCGAAAGAAAATCGTAAGTTTGTTTATCAACTGGTTCGTCCCGGAGCACGTGCGCGTGAATACGAAGATGCTATTTTATGGTTGGAACAAGCTGGTCTTGTCAACAAAGTAGTTCTGAGCAAGTCGCCTAGGCTGCCACTGAAAGCCTACGATGATTTGAGCACTTTTAAGCTCTATGCATTGGATATAGGGTTGTTGAGGCAATTGTCCGAACTGGGTGCAAGTGTTTTGTTATTGTCCACTCCCGGATATACGGAATATAAAGGGGCATTGGCAGAGAATTATGTATTGCAAAGTCTTACAGCACAATTTCAGGCTTCGTTCCGTTACTGGACTTCCGGTAATAAAGCAGAAGTGGATTTTTTACTTCAGCATGGTAATCATATTTATCCGATAGAAGTGAAAGCAG
>ENA-OPXV01000255-OPXV01000255.1-human-gut-metagenome-genome-assembly--contig:-NODE-255-length-20346-cov-1.394658_pt1 | contig 20346 bp, 10 predicted proteins | sample MGYA00241770_ERZ502044 | MGnify/ENA primary metagenome ERZ502044 (study PRJEB25962, sample SAMEA1965852) | human gut metagenome | biome: human gut; feature: human-associated habitat; material: faeces...
CGATGGGTATGTCGGTAGCCTCGGCCTTGAAGAAGGAACTGGATCGCCATGTGATCGCCGTGATTGGGGATGGCGCTATGACCGGAGGACTCGCCTTCGAGGGGTTGAATAATGCGTCTGCCAACCCTAATAATTTGTTAATTATCCTGAATGATAACGATATGGCGATAGATCATAGCGTAGGTGGTCTTAGCCAGTATTTAGTGGATATAACGACGAGTCAAGCCTATAATAAAATGAGATACGATGTGTATCGAGGCTTAAAGAAGATCAAGCTCATCAATAACGATCGCCGGGAAAACATCTTACGTTTTAACAATAGCCTTAAAGCATTGCTTACCCAGCAACATAATTTATTTGAAGGCTTCAGCATCCGTTACTTTGGTCCGGTGGATGGGCATGATGTAAATTATCTGGTGAAGGTATTGAATGATATAAAAGATATGCAAGGCCCTAAGCTGTTGCACATCAAAACGAAAAAAGGAAAAGGCTTTAAACCTGCGGAAGAGTCCGCTACGGAATGGCATGCTCCCGGAAAGTTCAATAAGGAAACCGGCCAGCGTATTATCGTTCGTAAATTAGATGAGCCTCAATTATATCAAGACGTATTCGGTCATACATTGGTAGAGCTTGCGGAGAATGATGAACGTATTGTAGGCGTAACTCCGGCTATGCCTTCCGGTTGCTCGATGACTTATATGATGAAAGCCTTCCCGGATCGTGCGTTTGACGTGGGAATTGCGGAAGGACATTCCGTAACTTTCTCTGCTGGATTAGCTAAGGAGGGAATGATACCTTTCTGCAACGTGTATTCCTCGTTTATGCAGCGTGCGTATGATATGGTTATCCATGATGTAGCTTTGCAAAAACTACATATGGTGATCTGTCTGGATCGTGCGGGATTAGTGGGAGAGGATGGAGCTACACATCATGGCGTGTTTGATTTAGCATATCTTCGTCCGATACCGAATTTGGTAATCGCTTCCCCATTGAATGAGTTGGATTTACGGAATTTGATGTATACAGGCTATGCCGCTTTTGATGGCCCGTTCGTAATTCGTTACCCTAGAGGTAAGGGGGAGATGAAAGATTGGCGTAACGAGATGCAAGTATTGCCTATAGGAAAAGGGAAAAAGTTGTGTGACGGGGATGATATCGCCGTACTTTCTATCGGACCGATCGGAAACGAGGTGATCAAAGCCATCGAGATGGTGAAAGAAGAGGGGGTATCGATAGCCCATTACGATATGATCTACTTGAAACCGTTGGATGAGGAGCTGTTGCATGAGATCGGGCAGAAATATAACCGTATTATTACGGTAGAGAATGGAGTGATAAAAGGAGGTTTTGGTAGCGCTGTCCTTGAGTTTATGGCAGACAATGGCTATACGCCTCATGTAAAGCGTATCGGAGTGCCGGATGCGTTTATCGAGCATGGTTCTATACCGGAACTGTATCAATTATGTGGTATGGATGCCGAGAGCATCGCGAAACAGTTGAAAAAGGAGAATTGATTATTGTCAATTAATAAAATATGAAAATTGTCATAGCCGGTGCGGGAGAAGTAGGTACACATTTAGCGAAAATGTTATCTCAAGAGAATCAGGACATCATTTTGATGGATCCGAATGAGGAACGGCTGAATTTCTCAAAATCTAGCATGGAGATTCTCCCTATGGTCGGGAATCCGACCTCGCTTAGAGATTTGGAGGAGGCGGGGATCAAGAAAGCGGACTTGTTCGTAAGTGTTACTCCCGAGGAGACTACCAATGTGACGGCTTGTATGTTGGCTCATAATCTAGGAGCGCATCGTACGTTGGCCCGAATCAATAACTACGAATATTTATTACCCAAAAATAAAGAGCTGTTCGAGAAACTGGGAATCAACTCGATGATTTACCCTGAGATGTTGGCGGCTAAGGAGATCGTGACAGCTGTACGCCGTCCGTGGACACGCCAATATTGGGAGCTGTTTGGGGGAGCTTTAATTCTGATAGGTGTTAAAGTTCGGGATAATTCCCGTTTGGTGAACCGGGTATTGGCCGAATTGCTAAATGAGCAGAAGCTATATCATATTGTCGCTATTAAGCGAAAGAACGAGACGATAATCCCCCGTGGTACGGACCGGATAGAGTCTGGTGACATCGTGTTCTTTACGACGACCCGATCTCATATAGAGGATGTACGCTTACTGGCCGGAAAGAAAGATCCGGAAGTAAAGAAGGTTATTATTATGGGAGGAAGCCGTATCGCTATCCGTGCTTGCCAATATTTACCTAATAACATCCGGGTAAAAGTAATTGAGGCTAATAAAGAGAAAAGTCATCGAATCGCTGAGGTTGTTCCTAGTAATGTCTTGATTATAAACGGAGACGGCCGTGATACTGATTTGTTGATGCAAGAAGGCATCAAGGATGCGCAGACTTTTATAGCTTTGACGGAAAATTCCAGCACGAATATATTGGCATGTCTGGCCGCTAAGCGTTTAGGTGTGTTTAAGACAATCGCTAAGATTGAGAATATTGATTATATCCAATTGGCGGAAAGTATGGACATCGGTTCGGTTATCAACAAAAAGCTGATAGCGGCCAGCCATATCTATCAATTTCTTCTGGATGCGGATGTCTCTAACGTGAAATGTTTGACCTTTGCGAATGCGGATGTAGCGGAGTTGGTGGCTCGACCGGATTCAAAGATTACCAAGAAACAAGTCAAGGATCTCCGTCTGCCGAAAGATATGACTCTCGGTGGGTTGATTCGTGACGGTGAACCTATGATGATCAAGGGTGATACTCAGATACAGGCATACGATCATGTTGTCGTATTCTGCTTGGATACGGCTATGCGTAAGCTGGAGGACTACTTTAACTAGTTGATAGTTATGTTGAACGTACGTTTTATAGTGAAGATGCTAGGGGTGATGTTCATCCTTGAGACTTTTTTTATGCTGGCTGCTACTGTCGTAGCCTTCCTTTATCGGGGGAGTGATGTATATCCGCTTCTTATTTCAAGCGGAATCTTATTCGGGACCGGTTTTTTGTTCTACTCTATGGGCTTTAAGGCGAATGAACACTCGGCCGGCCGGCGGGAAGGAATGTTGATCGTGACATTGACATGGATTTTATTCTCTTTATTTGGAATGTTACCATTCTATATAGGAGGATATATAGATAATGTGACCGATGCCTTTTTCGAGACCATGTCCGGATTTACGACTACAGGCTCTACTATTTTAACGAATATAGAAGCGTTGCCTAAAGGTATCTTATTCTGGCGGAGTCTTACACAGTGGCAGGGAGGTATCGGTATGGTCGTATTCACCGTGGCTTTGATGCCTATTTTCGGGGGTGGTGCCTCGCAGATGTTTGATGCCGAAACGCCCGGTATAACCCATGAACGTTTTCGTCCTCGTATTACGCAAGTCGCTAAACGCCTGTGGGGGGTGTATGTTTTTCTGACACTTTTTTTAGTCGGCCTTTTATGGGCTGGTCCGATGAATTTGTATGATGCGGTAAATCATGCGTTCACGGCTATATCTACTGGTGGATATTCAACCAAAAACGCAAGTATCGCTTATTGGAATTCCTCTTATATAGAGTATGTAATAACTATTTTCATGTTTATCGGAGCTACCAATATGACATTGGTTTATTTCTGTTTTAATGGAAATGTGAAGAAATTGATTAAAGATGAGGAGTTTCGCTGGTTTTTCTTTTTTGTTTTAGGCGCTATTATCGTTGTCATGGTGTGGATCTTGTACCTTGGATTCGCCTCGGATGTAGAGAATGCGTTCCGTAAGGCGGCTTTCCAAGTGGTGACCTTGGTTTCTACGTGTGGATTCGCTACGGATGACTATATTCCTTGGGGACCGTTTTTCTGGTTTATCGCATTGATCTTGATGTTTATTTGTGGATGCGCCGGATCTACTTGCGGTGGCTTGAAGATGGGACGCTTCGTTATTTTAACGAAGAATCTCTCCAATGAATTTAAGAAACAGACACATCCCCATGCGGTGATTCCAGTACGAATGAACGGGCATGTCGTATCTGGTGATATCGTACATCGTGTGTTAGCTTTTGTGTTCGCTTATATTACGTTAATCGTGGTGAGCTGTTTGGCTTTATCTTTGGATGGGATGGGATTTTCGGAGGCGATTGGTGCCGCTGTTTCTGCTATAAGTAACGTAGGGCCCGGCTTGGGAACGCTTGGTCCGGTAAGTAATTTTGCGGATGTTCCCACGGTGTCGAAATGGTTTCTGTCTTTTTTGATGTTAACAGGGCGTCTGGAGATATTTACGGTATTAACGATATTAGTCCCCGGTTTTTGGAAACAGTAAAATTATTGAAAATGAAAAGTATACAGGTCATTGCTAGTCTGCTGTGTGGTATTCTGTATTGTGGGATTTCTTTAAATGCCCAGAATGTATTGAAAGCAACAGGTTGGATGCCAGAGCACACATTTACTTCCGGAATAGAAGGTCCGGCTGTAGATAGCGAAGGAAATTTATATGCCGTAAATTATAAGAAAGAAGGGACGATCGGTATTGTACGCCCAGATGGTAGCCATGGCTGTTTTCTCGTTTTGCCGGAAGGATCTACCGGGAATAGTATCCGCTTCGGGAAAGACGGAAATATGTACGTGGCGGATTATACAGGGCATAATATCTTAAAAGTGGATATGAAATCTAAGAAGATCAGCGTATTCGCTCATGAGCCAAAGATGAATCAACCAAACGATATTGTATTTGCCTCCAATGGAAATATCTATGCGAGTGACCCGGATTGGCCGAATCAAAAAGGCCAACTTTGGTTGATTACCCCGGATGCGAAAGTCTCCTTATTGGAGACGAATATGGGAACGACTAATGGCATCGCTGTGAGTGAGGATGGTAAACGCTTGTACATTAATGAATCTGCTCAATTAAAAGTCTGGGTATATGATATATGCCCGGATGGTACTTTAAGGAATAAACGTCTATTTCATACTTTTGAGGGGTACGGTATGGATGGTATGAAGTGTGACGAGAAAGGAAATCTTTATATTTGCCGTTATGATAAGGGTACTATAGCTTTGTTAAATCCGCAAGGAGATTTAGTTGAAGAGATTCAATTGACAGGAAAGCAGCCGTCTAACTTAACATTTGGAGGACCTGATCATCGTCAATGTTATGTGACATTGCAGGATCGGGGTTGTTTTGAAACCTTTAAGGTTCCTTATCCGGGAAAAGAATGGTAACCCGATATACGTTTTTGATTAATTTTGCGTTATAATAGGTACGGAATATTAAAAAGATATATAGATGATAGAATATATAAAGGGTGAAATCGTGGAACTTACACCTACACGTATGATTTTGGAGTGTGGTGGTATAGGCTACGAGCTGAATATATCCTTGAATACATATAGTGCGTTTGGGAGTAAGACTACCGGAAAAATATATATATATGAGGTAATCCGGGAAGATGCTCATTTACTATTTGGCTTTGCCGAGAAAATCGAAAGGGAGTTGTTCCTTTTGCTTACTTCCGTTTCCGGCGTGGGACCGAATACCGCACGCATGATCCTTTCTTCTCTACCGCCATCCGAATTGGTTCAAGTGATCGGTTCGAAGAATGAGGCCGCATTGACTGCCGTGAAAGGGATTGGTTTGAAGACGGCCCAGCGTATCTTGGTAGATTTGAAAAATAAGGTGAAACCTATGGAGAGTATGGCCGGAAACTTGCCGGAGGCATCAGTCTCTAATGGAGCGGTAACCGAGGAGGCCGTAGCCGCATTGGTTATGTTGGGTTTCCAGAAAGCGGCTTCGCAAAAAGCGGTATCCGCTATTTTGAAAGGCTCGCCCACTTTAGCTGTGGAACAAGTAATTAAAACTGCGCTTAGAATGCTTTGATAATTGACAATTGAGGATTAACGATTAACAATTGACAATTAAATGAGAAAATGAGAAAACGAATACTGAAATATTCCATATGGATCGTTGTATTATTGTTTGGTGTCGGCTTGTATTCGCTGAATGCTGATTACCTTGCGTATACATCATCTTTGCCGGAATTGGAGTTGCTGGAAGCTCCGGAGGATACGATCCCTCCCCGTTATCCGGTAGCTAAAACTACACCGGAGGAATATCAAGATATCGTGAAACAATCACCTGCCGATTTGCGTGATCCGGAGAATGTCAAGACTACGATTGAGTATGATTTAAAGACGAATACGTATATTGTTCGTACGAAATTAGGCGATATGGAGATTGGTACGCCGATGAGTTTAACCCCAGCGGAATACCAAGATTATTCTATGCAACAATCACTTCGTTCCTATTTCCGCCAAAAGAACGAGGAAGAATTCCAAAAAGCTACGAATAAACAGTTTAACTTAACCGATATGCAGTTTAATATCGGTGCGGCGGAACGTATCTTCGGCCCCGGTGGAGTACGTGTAAGAACACAAGGTTCGGCCGAGATCACGATGGGATTGAAGACGAATAAGAATAATGATCCTTCTCTTCCGGAGCGTTCCCGTAAACGTACTTTCTTCAATTTTGACGAGAGTGTGCAGTTGAATGTACAAGCCTCGGTGGGTAGCAAGGTGAATTTCGGAATGAATTACAATACCGAGACCTCTTTTGATTTCGATTCCAAGAAATTGAAGTTGGCGTATACGGGCGAGGAGGATGAGATTATCAAATCGTTGGAAGCCGGTAACGTGAGCATGAATACCAGCAACTCCTTGATTAATGGAGGTGCGGCTTTATTCGGTATGAAAGCGGATTTACAATTTGGTAAGTTGCGAGTGAACGCCTTGTTTGCCCAGCAGGAATCTGAATCCAAGACGGTTAGCTCAAAAGGGGGCGTGCAGACGAAGCCCTTCGAGATCAAGGTGGATGAATACGACGAGAACCGTCACTTCTTCTTGGGCCATTATTTCTATGATAACTACGATAAGTTTATGGAGTCTTTGCCTACCGTCACCTCCGGTATCGAGATCTCTAAGATAGAAGTGTGGGTGACCAATAAACGAGGTAATTATGACCAGTCCCGCAATATCGTAGCTTTCACTGATTTGGGAGAAAATGAATCTCGTAATATCGGTAATACAGCCTTGGTAATGCCTTCCGGAACGGATAGGCGTCCGAATAATTCCGCAAACAATTTATATACGACTTTAACCACTCAATTTACGGGTGCCCGTAAGATTAATATGGTGAATGATGCTTTGAAAGGTGCCATGGAGGGAGGACGGGATTTTGAGAAAATCGAGAGTGCCCGTTTGCTAGAGTCGTCTGAGTATACATTAAACAAGAAATTGGGTTATATTTCTTTGAGGACTCAGTTACAGGCTGATGAGGTATTGGGTGTCGCTTTTAGTTTTATCTATAATGGCAAGACCTATCAAGTCGGTGAGTTCTCTACGGATAATAAAGAGAATACGAGTGACTGTATTTATGTGAAGTTGCTAAAGGGCATCACGATGTCGCCTGATATGATGTTCTGGGACTTGATGATGAAGAACGTATACTCATTGGGTGCTTATTCGGTGCAGAAAGAAAAGTTTAAATTGAACGTAACCTATCAGAGCGATTCTACCGGTACGTATGTAAACTATCTTCCAGAAGGTAATTGTGCGAATCAAATCTTGATTCGGGTATTAGGGCTGGATCGCTTGGATACTTATGACAATCCGAATCCGGATGGCTTCTTCGATTTTATTGACGGTTATACGATACAGGCGGAGACCGGTAAGATTATATTCCCTTGTGTACAACCTTTCGGCTCGAAATTACGGGAAAAGGTAGGTAATGCCTATGCCAGTAAATATGTATTCCAAGAGTTGTATGACTCGACATTAACTGTTGCTCGCCAGATCGCCGAGAAAAATAAATTCCTTTTAAGTGGTGAGTATAAAGCCTCGTCGGGTTCGGAGATCGACTTGGGAGCTACTAACGTGGCCCGTGGGTCTGTACGTGTCACGGCAGGAGGAGCTACACTGACAGAGAATGTGGATTATACGGTAGATTACAGTTTAGGACGTGTGACGATCTTGAATGAGAGCATCATATCTAGTGGAACACCCGTTAGCGTATCTCTGGAGAACCAGTCTACTTTTAATATGCAGCGAAAGACGATGATCGGGTTAGACTTGAATTACCAGTTCAATAAGGACTTCATGGTCGGTGCCACGGTTATGCATATGTCGGAAATGCCTCTTACGGTAAAAACCACTTTGGGAGATGAGTCTATAAAGAATACTTTATGGGGCTTGAATACCTCTTATAAAGCAGAGAGCCAGTGGTTGACAAACGTATTTGATAAGTTACCCTTGTTGACATTGACCAAACCTAGCCAAATCTCATTCAATGCGGAATTCGCTCATTTAATAGCGGGACATTATGAGAATCAATATACGGGTGGTTACTCTTATTTGGATGACTTCGAGTCTACACAAAGTGGTATGGATCTTTTGAACCCGTATGCTTGGAACTTGGCGAGTACCCCCTATGAAGATTCGAATCCTAAATTTCCGGAAGCGGAGAAGGTGAACGATATCGCTTATGGTAAAAACAGAGCTTTGTTGGCTTGGTATACGGTAGACGGAATCTTCACACGTAAGAGTTCCTCTTCCCGCCCTCGACATCTTACGAATGATGATTTATCGAATCATTATACGCGTGGAGTCAGTTATAAAGAGATCTTTCCGAATAAAGAGTTGGGAACCAATGATAATACGACTTTGCCAGTATTAAACCTCGCTTTTTACCCGAATGAGCGTGGTCCGTATAACCTGGATGCGGAAAATGTAAACTCGGACGGTACGTTGGGTAATCCGGAAAAACGTTGGGGTGGTGTAATGCGCAAGATCGAGCCTAGCGATTTGGAATCTGCCAATTATGAATATATCGAATTCTGGCTTTTAGACCCGTATCTTGAGGACGAGACAGCCGAAGGTGGTGACCTATACTTTAACTTGGGTGAGATTTCCGAGGATATTTTGAAAGATGAGCGGAAATTCTTTGAGAATGGCATGCCTGTGGACGGTGATATGTCGAAAGTTGATACGACTGTTTGGGGTAAGGTTCCTCGCACGCAAAGTACGGGATATGCGTTTGATGCCCAAAATCGTGAGTTGCAAGATGTCGGTTTGAACGGTCTTTCTACGGAGGAAGAGCAGACTTTCCCTACGTATGCGGATTATTTGAATAAATTGAGGGCGAAACTATCCGGTGAGACCATCTCTAAGATGATGGATGATCCATTTTCTCCTTTTAACGATCCTGCCGGGGATAATTATCACTATTTCCGTGGGGATGATTACGATGCTAAGGAGTTGGATATTTTATCTCGCTATAAACGATATAACGGTACAGAGGGAAACTCACAAGAATCCGATCAAAGATATGCTACAGCCGGAAAGAGTACACCGGATGTGGAAGATATCAATGGCGATAATACGTTGAATGAGACAGAGAAATATTTTGAGTACAAGATCTCTCTCCGTCCAAAAGATTTGCAGGTCGGTGTAAATAACATCGTCGATGAGCGTACTCCGGAAGTAACCTTGATGAATGGTGATAAGGAGAAAGTAAAATGGTATCTATTTAAGATTCCTATTAAAGATTATGAGAAGAGGGTTGGAGCGATCCGGGATTTCAAGACTGTCCGTTTCATGCGTATGTATATGACAGGATTCCGTAAGTCTACGGTTCTGCGTTTTGGTACCTTGGAACTGGTCCGTGGTGATTGGCGTACTTATACGCAGGATTTGTCAAATCCTCTTGTTCCGCCAAAGTCTGATGGACAGATAGTCGTATCTTCTGTGAATATAGAGGAGAACGGGCAGCGTCAGCCGGTCAACTATGTGTTGCCTCCGGGTATTAGCCGTATGTTCGATTCCAGCCAGCCTCAGTTGCTTCAACAGAACGAGCAGGCATTGTCTATGAAGATAACGGATTTATCTCCTGCGGATGCACGTGCGGTTTATAAATCTACCGCTTATGACCTTCGCCGGTATAAACGATTACAAATGTTCGCTCATGCGGAAGCGCCGATTGATGAGAGCAAGACTTTGTCGAATGGTGATTTCTCTGTATTTATTCGTTTAGGTTCTGACTATAAGAATAATTATTATGAGTATGAGGTACCTTTGGATCTGACTCCCCATAGTACTATTCTTTATAATACGAACAATAGCGCGGATCAAGAAAAAGTATGGCCTTTAAATAATACCTTGAATTTTAAATTGGAGACGCTGACCGACTTGAAGTTGGAGCGAAATAAATTGAAACGTCAGGGACAGGGAAATATAAGCTACCAAAAGGTTTATTCGAAAAATGATCCGGATAATACGCGTAATAAAATCAGTATCATCGGTAACCCTAGCTTAGCGGAGGTGAAAGTGATCATGATCGGCGTACGTAATAATACGGGTGATATCAAGAGCGGTGAGGTCTGGGTAAACGAACTTCGTATGACTGATTTCGATGAGAAAGGTGGTTGGGCCGCTAATGCGAATCTGAACGTCGCTTTATCCGATTTGGGTACGGTCAATGTAAGTGGACGAATGGAAACCGCCGGTTTTGGTGCGTTGGATCAGTCGCTGGCCGAACGTCGGATGGATGATTATTCGCAATATAGTGTGGCGACCTCGATTGAGTTGGGTAAGTTGTTCCCTGAGAAAGCAAAGGTTAGCATACCTTTTTACTATGCTTATTCGAAAGAGACTACAACTCCTGAGTATGATCCGTTGAATGAGGATATTAAGCTTTCGGACGCTTTGGATGCGGTAGAGACCCAAGCCGAGAAAGACTCTATCAAGAGTTATTCTTTGGACCAGACCACGATTAAGAGCGTCTCTTTCAATAACGTAAAGGTGGATATCCGTAGTAAGAATCCGATGCCGTATGATCCGGCTAACTTCTCGTTAGGTTACTCTTATAGCCAGAACAGTAAGAAGAATCCGGAGACCGAATATGAGACAACCAAGGATTACCGAGGTAATTTCGCTTATAATTATACGCCTTACGTGAAACCGTTCCGACCCTTCGAGAAGCTGAAGAAGAATAATGGATATACAAAATATATCAAGCAATTCGGACTGAATTACGTCCCGTCGAATATTAGTTTCCAGACGGCGATGATGCGGAATTACTATGAGATTAAGCTAAGGGATTTGACAAGTTCTACGGATGGAGGTAACCAGTTGCTCTCATTCAGTCACAATTTCTTGTGGGACCGTGCCTTCAGTTTGCGTTGGGACTTTACGAATAATCTGAGCATGACGTTTACTTCCGGTACGAATGCCCGCATCGAGGAACCGAATGTTCAAGTGAATAAGAAATTGAATCCGGATGATTATCAGGTATGGAAGGATTCCGTGAAGCAAAGTATCCGTGATTTGGGTACTCCTTTGAAATATGACCAAACGTTTAATGTCACTTGGAATATGCCATTGCAATTCATACCGGCATTGGACTGGGTAAATAGTTCATTGACTTATAATGCCACGTACAACTGGGATCGTGGAGCCAATGTCGCTAGTATTGAGTTGGAACAGGGTAATATAATAAAGAACCAACGTCAATTTGACTGGCAGGGTAGTTTCAATTTGCAGTCATTGTACAATAAGAATAAATATCTGAAGAAGATCAACCAGAAATTTATGGCCTCTTCCCGGGTAAGCGCTCGTCAACCGGAGAAAAAGAAGAAAGAGGTGAAACTAGAGAAAGAGATCCAATTGAGCCCGGATAGTGGAACGATCGTGCAGCATGGAATGTTTACGAAGAAGGTTCGTATCACGGCACGTGGAGCGGACGGGAAGGTCTATTCAATTAAATACAAGCCGATCAATTACGCCCAAGTCATGATCTTGAATAAGGATACGGCCCGTTTGAAGCTGACAATCGTGCCCGGTCCTCAGCCTTTGGAAGGAACCTTGACGAAAGTCGCTGAATATAGTAGCCGTTTCTTGATGATGGTACGTCGGGTAAACATACAATATTCGTTGATAGACGGTATGATGTTGAGTGGTTACGCACCGGAGGTTGGTGATATGTTCGGACAACGGCGTACAGGAACTTTGGCTCCGGGACTCGGTTTTGCTTTTGGAGCGGTAAGAAGGAGCTTTATCGACGAGGCGGACGAGCGGGGCTGGCTGGTAAAGAATGAGAATATGACGACTCCCGCCATGATCAATAGCGCGAAGAATCTTACGATTCGTGCGAATCTAGAACCTATAGCCGGCTTGAAGATTGATTTGAACGCAAACCGGGTAGATACCCGTAGTACCGATATCTATTATATGCAAGACGGTATGCCCGAGCAGATGGGAGGTAGCTTCACGATGACTACGATTGCCTTGGGGAGCGCTTTCGGCGGCAGCGGAAACGCTAATAACGGTTATTCCTCGAAAGCGTTCGATAAATTTATCGCTCATCGTAGCGTGATCGCCCAGCGTTTGATGGATACCTATTCTGGTACGGTTTATCCGAGCTCCGGTTTTATGGCGGGGCATGCTTTAGCGGGAAAACCTTATGATCCAGCCGTAGGGGGAGGCGTAAGCCTGAATTCCATGGAGGTATTGGTACCTGCTTTCTTGGCGGCTTATACGGGTAAGGACCCGAATAAGGTAGGCTTGTCAGCCTTCCCGTCTGTTAAGAGCCTGCTACCGAACTGGCGTGTTACGTATGATGGCTTGATCCGTATACCGGTTATCCGCAAATACTTTAAGAGTATGATGTTAAGTCATCAATATCGTTGTTCCTATAGCGTAGGTGCGTTTTCCTCCTTCTTGGATTGGGTAGATGCCGGGCAGGATGGTTTGGGATATATCCGCGATATCCAGACAGGTAATCCTACGCCGTCGTCTCCTTATGATATAGCGGCCGTGAGTATCACGGAAGGATTCAGCCCGTTGTTTGGTGTGGACGCTACTTTATTGAATAATATAACAGGTAAATTTGAGTTGCGCAAGACTCGTAACTTAAGCTTGAATATTTCCTCTTACCAATTGGTGGAAGCGCTTTCCAACGAATTCGTGATAGGAGTAGGATATAAGTTGACTGAGTTTAACAAGGTGTTGAAAATGAAAAAGACACGCGACTTCAGTAATGATCTTACGATCCGCTTAGATTTCTCTTACCGTAAAATGCAATCGTTGATCCGTAAGATTGAGGATCAGTTTACGCAGGCTACCAGCGGGAATATCGCCAAGACCATCCAGTTCTCTGCGGATTACGGGTTAAGTCGTGCCTTGACATTGAGAGCGTTCTATGATTTACAGATCAATGAGCCGATCGTGTCCACATCTTCTTACCCGACATCGAACTCGAACTATGGTATTAGTTTACGGTTCTCCTTAGCGCAATAAAAAGAGTATAGTCTATTTACAGGACTTCTTGGTCTGTTTTTAAATACCTGTCTAGCGGTATGGAATAAACCTTTATATTTGTGCGAAATATAATTTGGATATGAAGAATACTTACAAATTGATATTATTTCTTCTCTTGATAACCCATGCCTCTTTCGGCCAAGACGTGAAAGGGTATATTAAGGATGCGGAGAGCAAGGAAGCTTTAGCCGGGGTAAACGTTTTTTATAAGGACAAAGGGGGTACGAGAGGAACTGTGTCTGATATAAACGGTTATTATGAGCTGAAAGTGACGGATGGCGACGCTGTATTGACTTTTAGCTATCTGGGATATGAAACGTTGAGCGTTCCCGTGAAAGTAGATCCGGGAGAGTTCTTGACGCATGACGTATCCTTGCGAACAAACTCAAACATGATGGACGAGGTCGTCGTGAGCGTCGGGCGTTATGAGCAAAAGCTAAGCGATATTACCGTCTCTATGGAATTACTGAAAGCGAAAGATATCACTCGTCAGTCTCCGAAAGATTTAACGGACGTATTGAAGAATATCTCCGGTGTGGACGTGACGGACCGGCAACCTTCCGTACGCGGTGGTACGGGATGGACCTATGGCGTGGGTAGCCGTTGCTTGATTCTGGTGGACGGAATGTCGGTGCTAACTCCGGGTTCCGGCGAGATAAACTGGAATATGATCCCGATGGAGAACGTCGATCAAGTAGAGGTACTGAAAGGGGCCTCTTCCGTATTATATGGCTCTTCTGCCTTGAATGGTTTGATTCACGTGAAAACGAAACGCCCCGGATTGGATCCGGTAACACAGGTGAACGTACAAGGAGGATTGTATGGAAAGCCGCGCCAAGACGGGACGCCTTTATATGGAGGCTTGGATCTCTCTCATTCCCGTAGGATCAAGAATTTTGATTTGACAGTGGGGGCTAATACATTCTTGGACGACGGGTATCGGCAGGATAATTACAATCGCCGTGTCCGGGTCGGTGGGAATCTTACGTATCACGATCCCCGGGTACAAGGGTTGAACTATGGCGTGAACGTGAATTATTTGTATAACGATTATACCGGTTTCTTTATCTGGCGTTCTCCGGAGGAGCCCTATATTCAATCTCCGCTGGCGAATATGGGACGCCGTGAGAATACATTTTATATAGATCCCTTCTTGAATTATACGAATTCGGAAAAAGGGACGACTCATCGTTTCAAGGGGCGTTTCTTCCATCGGGGAAGCCGTATCATCACGCATACTACGGATAAGTCTCTTTTTGACATAACGAATAATATGGGTTTTGATATCTCATCCGTCCCGGAGATTATCAATATGGCGCAAAACTGGCAAACCGAGTTATTGCCGACCTTCTTACCGTATTTGCCGGAGGTGATGAACGGGAAGGTGAGCGGATTGATGGCTGAATTGGGCAAGCTGGGAAATCATTTTTTCCCGACAGCTACCTCGGCGGATTATATGGACTTGATTTCTTGGGTGATGGGACGTACTCCGCTACCCGATAAGAATAACGTAGGGGCTTGGTTGGTAGATGCCATGAAACCGATGGAGAAAAAAGCGCCGGAGGCTACGGATCATACCTATTCCTATAATCTGGATTACCAATTCAGCAAGAAGTTCGAACATTCACAACTCACGGTTGGAGGTACTTATGAGCGTATTCATGCGGATTCGAAAGTGACCGGGCAGCATAGTAGCGATAATGTGGCTACCTTCCTGCAATATGATCATAAGTTTATCGATCGTTTGAACGTCTCGGTCGGTGTTCGTCTGGAGTATTACCGGGTCGATGATTTCTACCGGGAAGCGGAGACGAAGATTTTCGGGGCGAAGGTTCCGGTAAAACCTGTTTTCCGTGGAGGCTTGAATTATGAATTGGGTGAGTATAGTTTTATCCGGGCATCTTTCGGACAGGGATACCGTTATCCATCCGTTACGGAGAAGTTTATCCTGAAGGATATCGGAGGTGTGGGAGCTTTCCCGAACGCTGAATTGAAAGCGGAGCAAGGTTATAATGCCGAACTTGGTTTCAAGCAAGGCTATAAGTTCGGCAATTTGAAGGGCTTTATCGATGTGGCCGGCTTTTATACCCGTTACAAGGATATGATCGAGTTCCGTTTCGGCCTGTTTAATAATAAGACCTTCGATTATATCGATGGGCTTTCCAAGTTGTTCAATGCGTTCTCTAGCGGCGACGGCTTAGGAATCGGCGCTCAGTTCACGAACGTAGGCCGGGCGGAGATTTATGGGGTAGACTTGTCTACCTCGGGTGTGTATGAGTTTAACCGTGATACTCGTCTGGCATATACTTTGGGGTATGTTTATACGAATCCGATCGATATGGACGTGGATTCACGGAACGCGGAGGAGGAAGCGAATGATGACTTAATGGCGATGCGTTCGAAATCGAATGACAGCAAGTATTTAAAATATCGCCAGAAACATTCCGTAAAGGGGGTATTTGATCTGGAATGGAAACAGTTTAATATCGGAACGAATATGTCATGGAAAAGCAAGACATTGGCGGTCGATTATTTTATGGTCGATGAGCGTACGAAAGCGGAGCCTAACCTGATGGATTATATGCGCTCGATGCTATTCGGAAACTTACATGATTATTGGGCAGAGAACAATAAAGGATATTTCGTCATGGATATGCGTGTCGGGATGAAAGTGACGAAGAATGTCCATGTACAAGGACTGGTGAACAACCTCTTAAACAAGCGCTATAGCGCCCGCCCGATGGATGTCGGCGCACCCCGGACTTTCATTCTGCAAGTAGGAGCCAATTTCTAACAAATTACCTAGTTGTAGAGACGGAGCGTGCTCTGTCTCTACAACATGTGATAGTTTTTCAATTCGCTTCGTAAACGAATCGCTTGATTGTCCGTCACCTTATCCATCAGTTTCCAGAATCTTTCGCTATGGTTCATCTCGATCGTATGGCAAAGCTCATGCAATAATACATAATCCACCAAATGCCAAGGAAGAAGCATTAATGATTGCGAGAGGTTAATGCTCTTCTTCATTGTACAACTTCCCCAATGCGTTTTGCTATTATTGATTTTCACCCCGGTCAACATAAATCCATGTTGTCTAGCCAATAGCGTGATACGTTCCGGCAACAACCGTTTCGCCTCGTGGCGGAGCGCCTTCTCCAGCATGGATTTCAATAAGGATTGCACCTCTTCCTCCTCGAAACGAGTCTCATTCGGACAAGCGATATGCAGTACTCCATCCTCCAATCTCATGTAGAAATTACTTCGCTCGGTGCGGAAGATATGCAAGCGGAATGTCGTAGCCTGTAACTCCGATCTTTCGTCGAGCAGGGGCCGGGCCGGATGCTTCTGGAGCGCTTTTACCAGCCGGGCCTTGTTCTCCATGATAAAAGCGATCATACGTTTCTCGTCTCCCCCGGGTGGCATCGTGGCGGTTATCTTTCCTTTTGATATCTTGAGCGTGTATCGAGTGGCCCGGGGAGTGGTACGGAGCGTTATGACTCCCAAATCCTTGTCTTGTATATTCTTTTCCATTCCTGCCACAAAAGTAATACATTGAGAAAAACAATAATACGATGGAATTGATTATCTTCGCGATCGTAAAGGTTAAAAACATAATCAATATAATAAATTAGCAATCATGAGCAAAAAAGCACTTTTAATTATCTGTGATGGTTGGGGAATTGGTGACAAAGGTAAAGACGACGTGATCTTTAACACGCCGACTCCATATTGGGACGAGTTATTGAAAACTTATCCAGCCTCACAGTTACAGGCTTCTGGCGAGAACGTTGGTTTGCCTGACGGACAAATGGGTAACTCTGAGGTGGGCCACTTGAACATCGGTGCTGGCCGTATCGTTTACCAAGATTTGGTGAAGATCAACATCGCTTGCCGCGAGAATACGATCATGGAGAACCCGGAGATCAAACGTGCTTATAGCTACGCGAAAGAGAATAATAAGCAGATCCACTTCATGGGCTTGGTTTCCGATGGTGGTGTACATAGCTCTTTGGAGCATCTTTTGAAGTTGACGGATATCGCCAAGGAATACGGAATCAGCAAGGCTTATGTACATTGCTTCATGGATGGCCGTGATACGGACCCGAAGAGTGGTAAAGGTTTTATCGAGACGTTGGAGAATCATCTGAAGACTACCGGCGGTAAGATCGCTTCTATCATCGGACGTTATTACGCTATGGACCGCGACAAACGTTGGGAACGTGTGAAAGAGGCTTACGACTTATTGGTCGAAGGTAAGGGTAAGCAAGCCGAGTGCATGGTAAAAGCGATGGAAGAGTCGTACGCCGAGGGTGTAACGGACGAGTTCATCAAGCCGATCGTTCACGTTGAGAACGGAAAGCCGGTTGCTGTTATCGAGGAAGGCGATGTCGTGATCTTCTTCAACTATCGTAACGACCGTGCGAAAGAGCTTACGGTTGTATTGACTCAGCAAGATATGCCGGAGGCCGGTATGCATACGATCCCTGGCTTGCAATATTTCTGTATGACTCCGTATGACGCTAGCTTCAAGGGTGTTCATATCTTGTTCGACAAAGAGAACGTAAATAATACGCTGGGTGAGTTCTTGGCAAACGTAGGTAAGACTCAGTTGCATATCGCCGAGACAGAGAAATACGCTCACGTGACTTTCTTCTTCAACGGTGGCCGTGAGACTCCGTTCGATAGCGAGGAGCGTATCTTGGTCCCTTCTCCTAAAGTGGCTACTTACGACTTGAAACCGGAAATGAGCGCTTTCGAGGTGAAAGATAAATTGGTGGACGCTATCAATACGAAGAAATTCGATTTCATCGTAGTGAACTATGCCAACGGTGATATGGTAGGCCATACGGGTATCTACAAAGCGATCGAGAAAGCGGTCGTAACGATCGACGCTTGCTTGCACGATACGGTTGAGGCCGCTAAAGCCAACGACTATGAGGTAATCATCATCGCTGACCATGGTAACGCGGATCACGCCTTGAACGAGGATGGCACTCCGAATACGGCTCACTCCTCGAACCCTGTTCCATTCGTTTATGTGACAGCCAACAAGGACGCTAAAGTAGAGGATGGTATCTTGGCCGATGTGGCTCCTTCAATCCTTCACATCTTGGGCTTGAAACAGCCGAAGGAGATGACTGGCAAGTCATTGATTAAATAAGAGCTAGGCGCATCTTATGATCCAGATAGATGACACTTTAGTAAGTCTTGACGTTATCGAGCGTTATTTTTTATGTGATCTTTCCAAATGTAAGGGGGAGTGCTGCGTGGAAGGAGATTCCGGCGCTCCATTAGAGGATTCGGAGTTGGCGAAGCTCCAGAAAGTATTGCCCATTATCTGGGATGATTTATCCCCGAAAGCTCAAGAGGTCATTAATAAGCAAGGCGTAGCTTATATCGATGAGGAAGGCGATACGGTTACCTCTATCGTGAACGGCAAAGATTGTGTCTTTACCTGTTACGACGCCGATGGTACTTGTAAATGCGCTATTGAGAAAGCATACCGGGAAGGTAAGACGGATTTCTATAAGCCTGTTTCTTGCCATCTTTACCCGATACGTGTCACTCAGTATCGGGATTTCAAGGCCGTGAACTATCATCGCTGGAGCGTTTGTAAGGCAGCGGAGATCTTAGGAAAGAAAGAGCAATTGCCGGTTTATAAGTTCCTCAAGGAGCCCTTGATCCGTAAGTTCGGCCAGGCTTGGTATAAGGCCTTGGAAGAGTGTGCGGAGGAATGGAAGAAGCAGCGTGAGGAGTAGCTTTTAGATCGTTTATAAATATAAAAAATCCCTTCAGTCTCTCCCTTTGATAACTATACGTTAAAAACGGATGGAGGCTGAAGGGATTTTGTTTTATAGTCGCTCTATTTCCTCAAGGGAAAGGCCGGTGCATTTTTGGATGATAAGAGGGGTTATTCCCTCGGCTTTCATATTACGTGCCGTAGATTCTTTCCCTTTTTGCAGTCCTTCTTGCAATCCTTCTTGTAATCCTTTTTGCAATCCTTTTTCCATGCCTTCTTCCATCCCTTTTTTCATGCCTTTCTCGACGGCGAAGTCCAAGGTGTTATAATAATCATTATACATCTTCCACTCCGCCTCGTACTGCGCTCGTTGTTTGGGGGTGAGGTTCGCCATGGATCCGATGCGTTCCAACCGCTCGAATATGGCCTTGCGTGCCTTGAAAGGCATTCTGTCTAATGTATCCATATGCTTTAGTACATAAATCCAACGTTCAAAATCTGTCTCGCATTCTTCCTCCTCTTTGTTGAATCGAGGAAGCTCAATATAGATCTGGCGGAACTTGGGGTTGAATACCTGTCCGGTCTCTCGGTCCGCCAGCACGATGTCCCTTCGGAACTTTCCTTCGTTCCTGTTATTGTTTGGCCTGTTCTCCTCGTCTAGCGTGAAGTTCAAGAAAAAAACACCGTACACGGCCGCCAGCTCATAGTCCCATGTTCCCTTTATCCCCTGTTCCACCACCGAGTGCGAGAGGTAATACAAGGCCCTGTCTTTGAAGTGGGGCTGTTCCCTGTTCTGCATCTCGATTATGATCCGCTCGCCTTTGTCGGTCTCGCAATGGATGTCAAAGATGACTTTCCTACCTTGCTCTGTCTCGGGCAATCGCTCATTGTTCATGATCCTCAGGTCCATGATAGTATACTCCCCTTCGAGGAGGTCATTCAGGAACTCGATTAAAATGTCCTTGTCCATTTCCCTGCCGAATATGTGCTTGAAGCCGAAATCGGTGAAGGGATTGATAAATTTTCCCATAGTGTTTATAGGTTTTAGTGATTAATAATGAATAATAGTATAATAAGACGGGGCACCCTGTCTTCCGGTTGTAAAGATACTACTTTTTTAATAGGATAGGCTTCGTTTTAGCTTTTAAGAAAACACGTACGAGTTTTTTCGGAAACACGTACATGTTTTTCGAAAAACTCGTACGTGTTTTTTGAGAGGCATAATG
>ENA-OPXV01000344-OPXV01000344.1-human-gut-metagenome-genome-assembly--contig:-NODE-344-length-16409-cov-1.315703_pt1 | contig 16409 bp, 10 predicted proteins | sample MGYA00241770_ERZ502044 | MGnify/ENA primary metagenome ERZ502044 (study PRJEB25962, sample SAMEA1965852) | human gut metagenome | biome: human gut; feature: human-associated habitat; material: faeces...
ATAGAAACTATCTTATCGTAAAGATACTCAAACATTTCAATGATCCCTCTTCTGTTTGGAGATGAAATGCCAATGCTCGTGGTGAACCCATTTTCTAGATGACTATGTACGCTATCTTCAGAACTAAGCATGTCCGATATGAAAGTCATCCCAAAAGGATTGGCAATCTTTTCCTCTTTTCCTGCTGCCTGAAAGTGCATATGGTCAGGGGCGGAAGCTCCGCATTCCGGTCCGTTATATAAGATGAGGAACTCGTTCATGTTTTCGGCAAGGAAAAGCATATCCTCAAAACGGTTTTTGATGGTTTGCGGGGTATGTTCCTCTTCAATTATGGTCAGATGCCGGCGGAAAATCGGATAAGGATTGAGGCATACCTCATAATGTCCAAGTGACAAAGACGTTTGTTCTGCCGGGCGATTGTCATTGCACAGAAAACAAGGTCTTTCTTGTATGGACTGAGAGTCGGTCTGGGCCATTGTAGAGATTGCCCGTTGTGGATTTGGGAAGAATCTGACTCTCTTGGTGTCCCCTCCTAGTTTGAGTTCCAGCGTCTTTTCTTTTTTAAGATTCTGTTCTAATTCCTTATAATTCTTTTTTGCCAGCTTCCAGTCTTTTTTCTGTTTTTCTATCATCTCGTTGACGAGACGCTGAAAACTTTCATCAATGCTGTGCATCCGGATTCTTGCCTGTAACTCCCAGGTTCGGATACTGTCTTTGTAGAAATTGTTCCGGTTAATTTTTTCGATATCTAATGCTGCGTCAGAGTTGCCTTCCCAACGGCGGCAAAGATAGATTACATCATAAATACGACCGATCGTATATTCACGAGAAATACTCAGACCTATGGCATAATCTTCTCCATAACTGGTATTGGGGAATTTGATCTTGCGAAGGATGGGAGTGTAGAAGGCCCGTGGGGCACCCAACCCATTGATACGTAAAGCATTGTTGGGACCGTCCTCTACTGTCCACTCTTTATGGTCAATGACACCGGGAGCTATCTCGTTCATCTGAAAATCCGTCATTAGGTAAGTCCCTATCACCATTGCACAGTTCTGCTGATAGAAGGTATCGACGATTTTCTGTAAGGTATGCTCATCCTTATACAGGTCATCGCTATCCAGTTGCACGGCAAATTTACCGCATTTCTCATGGTGTACTCCTACATTCCAGCAACCTCCTATACCGAGATCATTCTCCTGGGGAATGATATGTATTAGTCTATTGTCCGCACTAAATTCCTGGAGGGCTTCGGTGGTACCGTCCGTTGAGTGATTGTCGATCACAATCACATTAAAGGGAAAAGTCGTTTGCTGGCTCAAAGCAGAATTTACGGCGTCACGAATGGTCCGGATACGATTACGGACAGGTATGATGACAGATGCTTCAAACTCAAAAGCTTCTCTGTCCAAGTTTACTGTTCGGGAAGAAGGTCTTACATAGGCATTGATTTCTTTCAGATGCTTGATACAAACTTTCTCCATTTCGATCTGTACTTCCCGATTTTTAGGATTTACGTAGTCGAATTGTTTTTCTCCGCTTTTCCGAGTATCTGTTTCTATTTCTGTGTAAAGGAACTCATTGATATGGATGATTTGAAATAGATTACCTAGCATCAGACGCATTTCATAAAATGCAGCATATTGGAAAACTGTTTCCTCCAGAATACTTGAAGCAAGGGTGAAAATTTCGGAATTGAATAAAAGCACCGAACCGAAATCAAAATCATCCCGGAGGCTTCCTTGTTGATAATCAATAACGGGAGCTTGTTTGAGAACTCCGTCAACCAGTTGGTAATGATCTGCGTATACCATTGCATTTTCTGAGGAACTCTGTATAATCTGTGTCATGCGTTCCAGTGCGTACAATCCTAGTTTTAGCGGGGTCTGTTTCGTGTAAAGCAAAAGATAGCTGGCATCATCTGCGTTGTCAGCAATTGTTTTAATCGTACTTGTAGAGTAGAGACCGTTAATGAGGAGACATTCACACCCCGGTAAGCACTCTTTGTTGGTATCAGCGCTTAGCAGGTAGATTTTGTTCACTAATTCTGAAGCTTGCAATTCTTTTACAGTTTGTATCGTATCTTTCGGATTGCCAAAAGGTATGAAGCAATTGATTTTCTTTTTCATTTTAATGTTTTTTTATTAAAGAGTTGTTGATAGGGGCTACTGACGATTTCCTTTTGATGAGCAGGCAAAGCCCCAGAAAAGTAAACGCAGCATTCAATATCAGTAACTCGTAGCTAATTTGATATCCATCGAACCAGGCTTCCGAATTTCTTTGCAATACGTAGCAAAGTGCAGGAGAAAGAATGGCTACTAACGGAATATATGGATCATAAACTTGTTTTTTAGTAAAAATGCCGAAAGCGAATAGTCCGAGAATTGGACCATACGTATAACTGGCCAGCGTATAAATCGCATCAATCACACTCGTATTATTCAGTAAATTGAATACGAAGATGACGATTCCCATCACGAATGCCATCCCGATGTGCACGTGTTTCCGTATTTTGCTGAGTGCCGCTTCGTCTTTCTTGTGCGCATTCAGAATATCTACGGTGAAAGAAGTCGTCAGGGCTGTCAAGGCCGATCCGGCAGCGGAGTACGCCGAAGCTATCAATCCGATAATGAACAGGATACCGACTATTCCCGGAAAGTAATTGCCTGTGGCGATCATTGGGAACAATTCATCGCTCTTACCGGGATTCTCGATTCCCTGTCGGGCGGTGAAAGTATAGAGCAAGACACCCAGCATCAGGAAGAGCAGGATCACAAAGAACTGTGAAATCCCGCTTGTAATCATATTCTTCTGTGAGTCACGGAAGTTCTTGCAACTGAGATTCCGTTGCATCATATCCTGATCCAGCCCGTTGATGGCGATAACGGTAAAGCCTCCTGCCGGGAATTGCTTGAAGAAATATCGCTTGTCGTTGACATCGTCAAAAAAGAACATTTTGGAGAGATCGTTGTCTGAAATCGTTGAGACCAATCCGCTGAAATTCAGATGCAGGCTGGAAGCTATATAGTAGATACAAAGTACGACGGAGACTACCAGACAGAATGTTTTCAGTACATCAGTCCATATCAATGATTTCACTCCTCCCCGGAAAGTATAGAGCCAGACAATGAGTACTGTCAGTATGACATTGATTATAAAGGGAATATGGAAAGGCTCGAAGATGAGTAATTGCAAGGTCAGACATACTAAAAAGAGCCGCACGGCAGCTCCGAGCATTTTGGAAATAAAGAAAAACCAGGCTCCTGTCTTATAGGAAGAAGCTCCGAAGCGATTTTCAAGATATTCATAGATAGAAACCAGATTCATCCGGTAGAAAAGCGGAACGAGTATGAATGCGATAATGAACTGTCCGACGATAAATCCCAGTACCATTTGCAGGTAGGAGAAGCCGCTGGCTTGTACCATACCCGGTACGGATACAAACGTAACTCCGGAGATAGTGGAACCAATCATGGCAAAGGCGACAATATACCATGCCGATTTGCGGTTGCCGACGAAGAAGCCTTCGTTATCCGCTTTATGTCCTGCTATATAGGAGATAGCGAAAAGGATCATAAAGTATGCTATGATAGTAATAGATAAGATAATTGGACTCATATCTGTTGCTTAAAATTCGTTCGCGGGTGAATATATTCAAATATGCTTTTCCTACAAATTGTACAAATGTAGGGAATTTATCAAATAAATGCATCCTTCTTATGAGTTTTTTATTCCGGGTGTGCCACCTGTATCATTTCTCGATGAGTGCCAGTTTTTGTTGAGAGAAGGAAGTTCAGGAGATATCTTCTCTAATGAAATGCCTGTAGTGACTGAAGTGTCGTGCATCCAGTCTATGAAACGGCAGGTATCAATCGTGCGGGGATGTTCTTCATCAGTTGCCAAGGCAAGGTAACCTCCGTCGTTGCTCAGTTGCGGAAATTTGGATATTTCGGTTATACTTTTGCCGTCAACCTTATGCTTTCTGATCAGTGTAGTTGCGGAGTGAGTAAAACAAATATATCCTTTGCCGGGAATAACAAGGTTTGTATTTTCATCTTCCTGTTTGAGTATTGTGGTACTGAATATTTCTCCCGTTGCTCTCATTTTAAACAGACGCAGAGACTTTACAGTGATATCCTGATCAGCAGGATTATAGAATTCGATGTATTCGGCACCGTCTTTGGCATTGTCATACATCACTTCGTTGAATAGTAACATATTTCTCACATTGTCAGGATATTCCGGCGATTCCGGTGTGTCAGGCTTGTCCGGTTCATCCGGAACGTCCGGTATGTCGTCCGGTTCAGTACTTGTTATCACATCATCAGACAACTGTATATGATGGAAAGTGAAACCGTCACAGCGGCTTTTTGTATAAACGCAGTATATGCCGCAGCAGATTGACTTTGTGATACTTGCGTCTTTTATTTGTTTCTCCTTCGTATATTCGGTTTCCGTTTCCATGCGTGTCCAGAAAGTCCAGTAGCCGTTGGCGTCGCATTCTACTTTGATAAATAATTTCGGAGAATTATTTCCTTTCATGAGTTCTCTTCCCGAAGCCAGTAATTTGGATTGATTCCCATTTTGCCGGTAAAGTGCTACATTGTCTTTTGTTCCTCCTATCTGAATGTAATAGCCGTTCAGATCTCCGGAAAGTATTTCCGATGAAGAGGCTAAATAGAAACGGGCGTAATTATTGGCGGAAGGATTAAAGGTGAGCCGTACCCCGAATTCCCATCGGGTGCTTCTTACAGAAGAAGAGGGGATCGTGATATATGCTGTTCCTGCATCTTCCTGCGGATCATTCAAGTGTACGCCTTCTTTGGTATTAATCGTGAATTTCTCGGTTTCTCCTGTCCAGGGAAGTTCTGATGTTGAACTGTCCGGTTCAAGGCTCTCTTTTTCATCCTCAGGCGGAAGCGCACAACTGTATAATAATATAATGAGGAAACTCAGAAATGTACATGCCTTGCAAATTTTCATACGGCTTTAAATTAGTGTTGTTATCTACCGTATTTGTTTGTGTTCAACGCAGAGGCAATTGCGGATCGGATAATGTTCATGCTTGCAAAGGTACAGTTTCTTGTTGAATAAATGCGAAAGGTTCTTTATTGTTTTCTGTGAATGTTAGAAATAAAAGATACGGATTATACGAATTAACACGATAGCTTTATGCTTTCACAACGCTAAAACCGTGTTAATCTGTGTAATCCGTGCCTAAAAGTTATTATTCCTGTTATTACTCAAAGCGCGGCATCACATACTTGTCCGTATAAGAAGTGAAACTGATGCCGGGCATATAATGAGTATTCGAATTATTTTCCAGCTTCTTTATCAGTGAATAATCATCCGCGTTCAAAGCATAGTAATTATCGGAAGACGGACTCGTCACCCGTACCGTCCAGTCGAACATATTTCCAATGATGGTCAGCGCGTCCGTTTCGGGATTGAATGCAGGAACTCCTGTTTTCACCACATCATACGTGCGGCTTTTCAGCACATATAAAGCATTGTTGATATCTGTCAGGAAAGCAAGCGTCTTTTTATTTCTGAATTCCGTCAGATAAAGGTGCTCTAATGTTAATCCTTCCGGCAAAGTGATAGCACGAACGTAGGGACGCCCTTTCACCTGTTTCAGATGGAACAGACGACGGTCGGCATCCAACAGAAGGTATCCTTCGTCATACTCCTTCTTCACCGTCGGGTTTCCTGCGATCTCAATGGCCGGAAAGCGGAAATTCTTCTTGGTCATAGCTTCTGTAAACAAGAGGCTTTTTTCTGCATTCACGCTATTGGAAGCCATATCGATAAACTCAATGCCTTGCGAAGTAATGCGGAAAACATCATCCGGCATCTTCAGGTCTACACGCCCGGACATCGACTCCAACAGAGGATAAAGACCGATGGAAGGAGCGTTGATATCCGTAGGTACGCTGCGGAAATTGAAATTCTCCGTCTGCACGATCTTCGGAGTGACAGCTATCCCGTTAATCGTATCCGGAAAACGTTCGTCGGACATCAACTGGCGGAAATAAAACATAGGCAGAATACTGTCGAAAGCTGCTTCGGAATAAATGTTTCCGGCAGCGTCGCGACGTACGGTTCCTTTTCCCTCTTCCTGTCCCATCAAGGCGAAATCGCCGATCACGAAACTATATAGAGTGAAAGGAGTCTTCTCCGGCTTTACGACAAAGAAGTTGTAACACCAAGGCAACTGCCAGAGAAGCAGGAAGGCGATGGTGACATATAATAGTAGGGTACTGAAACGTTTCATCTTTATTTAATTCTTCATTTTTAGTTCTTCATTCTTCATTATCCTAGTCCTGCTTTCCCGCTTTGAACCGTACGATGGAGAGCCAGGAGAAAGACGCGGTCAGCAACGTATAGACCAGCAGATACGGGAGGAATTTGTTATAAGCTTCCGGCGTGGGCGACAGGAAGAAGATTCGCAGTAACAATACGGCGATAATGAGATTGATGATTCTGCGTTTCCATGCCGGTTCGAGGCAGATCCATGCGATGAGCAGGTAGCCGGAAATACCGGCAAGATACCACGTGAGGGCGGTCAGCAGTATATGATTCTTCAGTTCGTGAGCCAGTACTCCGCTCAGATAGACCTCCATCAGAAGGAAGTTGGAAGCGAAGCAGACAAGCAACAGTACCAAACCGGAGAACAACATATTGCCGGTCATTTTCAGTTCGGGATAGGGCAGGTGCAAAGTCAGTTTCAGACATTTGCGCTGCATCTCGGGAACAAACTGCACGATGGCCATCAACACTCCGGCAATCAGGGGGATGTATTGTAACATATCGATGAATATGGCATCCCGCTGCATCATGACTTCCCATACATGCGCGGCGCCTTTCATTTCTATCACCCGGTTGATGCGAAGCATACAGTAGCCTGTAAAACCGAGTGTGGTGACTACGGCAAGCAGAAAATACCACCGTGTCTTGATCCATTCTTTATAAAATATAGCGTACATGAGACTTCTAATTTACTTTTTAATCTTTAATTATTTTATTGAATCAGTATTTGCCGGTCAGACCGATGAAGGCATCTTCCAGATTCACATGTTCGCTATGCAGGTCCGTATAGGGTACTGACATGGATTTCAGTTTTGCTTCCGCCTCTGTGGGGGGGAGGAAGGAGAATGTTTCCAGTGTATTCCGCATCACGGAAGGATGATAGAAATCATCGGATGCGGGCAGTTCGTAACCTTCGGGAACAGTACAGGTATAGCGGCGTCCTTCTTTCAGTAATTCGTCAATTGGCTTCTGAATCAGTATCTTTCCGTAGTCCATCATGATACAGTCGTCTACCAGTCGTTCCATATCCTGAATGATATGCGAAGTCAGAAAGACAGTCTTGCCTTCGGAACGTGCATAATCGCGGAGATAGTCTACAAACAGGCGGCGATAACCGGGGTCGAGACCGAGGGAGAAGTCGTCTAATACAAGAAGCTCGGGATTCTGTGCCAGAATCAGTCCGAGTGCTACTTGTGAACGTTGTCCGCAAGACATACGGGAGATGCGCTGTCCGGTAGCTACTTTCAGTTTGTTCATCAGTTCATAATAAGCCTCTTTTTTCCATTGATTGGGGTAAAAGGCTGCGTAGAACTTCTCAATCTGGGTGATGCTCATGAATTGATACTGTACGTGCCCTTCTATCAGCAGCCCGATGTTGCGGCGCAATGCCGGAGCCATCGTCTGTATCTCTTGTCCGAAGATACGGCATTCTCCGGAACGTGGTTTCAGATATCCGCTCAGGATGTTGATGGTCGTGGTCTTGCCCGTACCATTCTTGCCCAGTAGTCCGAGGATGCGGCCTTTGGGGACTGTGAAACTAAGATTTTCGTAAATCAACCGTTTGCCGTAGTAGTGCGTCAGGTTGTTACATTCTATGATTTGTTCCATTTTATTTTATCAGTTATTCTGTTCAAAAGAAGAGAAGAAAAAGGATGGGAATCACGATTCCGACAATCATTTCTATTCCTCCTCTGCCGATAATACCTTTGTTGCCTTTCAGCATGATGACTCCGGAAAGGGTGATGATGATGAGGCCGACTGCGAAAATATCCGCAAAGTAAGTCCACCATTGTCCGGGGTTGTAGTGCAGGCGTGCCATTGCTCCGATGAGCGGGCGGCGGGTGACAGATTCGTAGACTGCCTCTCCCGTACGGACGTTTACCTGCAAGTTGGACCCGCCTTTCAAGAACACTTTCATGATGTCCGCTTTCGGGAAATAGTGCTTGGTATAGTTACCTTCCTCTCCCAATGGTTGCAGCAGAGTCAGTACATTTTCCCTTTTCATTCCCTCTTTGCCCGGCAGTTTTTCGGCAATCTTATATTCTTTCCGTTCGATGGAGAAGTTCGGGTTGATGGTGTCACGGTGATTCATCACAATGCCGGAAATGGCATAAATCAAGACCATTCCGGCAAAGAAAAAGGATAAATCACGGTGTATCAGCCTACTCCATTTACGGATGCTGCTACTCCACTTCATACGAATTAGCTTCCATGAAATAGAAAGACAGATACTCTTTGCCGCTGCTTGCTTTTCGGTCGGCTATCTTCGCGCGGAAGTCGGCGATACGGGCTTCGGGCGTGTTGGCTGTCTCGCCGCGTGCTTTCTTCTCTGTGTCACAGCCGGCTTCACCGGTTCCGTGTTTTTCGGCAGCTTGCGCTTTGAGTTGTGCTTCCCAGTTTTGGAGGTAGGCTTCGTCAATGCGTTGTTCTTTCAGTGTTCCGGTGACGCGGACGATGGAGTTCACACATTTCGGGTCGAATGCTCCCAGTGTGCCGGCTTCTACGCGGATCACTTGTGTGTCGTCACTGCCCATCAGGAAGATTTTCTTGGCGCCATGCTTGCAGGTATGTGTGCAAACGCCTTCGATGGTTACTTCTTTTCCTGCAAGGTTTTCTGCATTTGCAAGAAGAGAGTCAATTTCTAAAGCAGACGAAGTGGTCTGTTCTGTTGTTGTGTCCGAGGAACTTTTCTGCTGTTTGTTTCCACAAGAGGTTCCGATAACGGCAACCGCCAGTAGAGCGATTGCGATGCTTAGCTTTTTTGTTTTCATTGTTACTTTTTGTTTTTATGTAGTTTATATTCTTTTTTATGAACTTGCAAATGGCTTTTAGTTCTGGTTCTTTACACAACGAACTGTTTGACCACTAAGTACACTGATATAACTCAGAGACAATCTGCCTTCCGGATACTTCGCCATTGAGAATGTGCTCATTAGTCCGAAGAACTGAATATTGGTCAGGTCGCCGGTGCTTGTACTATAAATAGGCTTATATGCAGTTGAAGTCATGTAATAACTCATACTGGGTTTTCCAAACCATTCGGTTACCGTACTGTTGCTGCTGGTTATTGCCGTTGCCTGATATTTGGGGACGGCTGAATAACCGGTTGACATACGTACTCCCGAGAATTGATAATTAAATTTAGCCTCGTTGAGTGTCGGGATTTTACCACCGTCATATGCTGTGTCATAGAAAAGAGCGTCTTTTCCGTTTTCCAAACTATTGCCGTCCGCATCTTTGGTCGAATTACCTACAAGGCTGAAATATTCGGCGCGAGTCGGGATGTGCCATCCCTTCGGACAGATGCCCTGTGCTCCTTCAAAGTCGTAGCAGTTTTCCGGAGTAACTGCTTTGCCGCTAAGTGCGGCATGGATGTCGTAGAGATAACCGTACTGCTTGATAGAAGTTGCGTCCTGCAATGCTTTTGCAGTAAGTGTACCGTCAACTGTAACCAATTCGTACGGATACCAGATGTGAGAATCTGCAGCCGGATCACTTGACGGAGTATATCCATCCGGTACATAGCGTAATGGTTCCGCCATCCATGTTGTTCCGTTGGAGAGAGTTACCGTATTGTAGGTAATGCCGTCGTAGATGAAATATCCGTCATGCTCTTCAAAAGGAACTTCCGGCTCATCTCCCTTGATCTCTCCCTCGTCTGTCCAGTTCTCGATCTCACCACTGAGTGTAACGATGATATTATCGGGTAATACACGTATATTGACACTGTATTGTCCGCCTTGAACTAAATCTGTGGATACGAGCTTTTGCATCAATGTATTGTTATCTGAAGTTGTTACTGCAAGAGTGAACGCAGCCGTCTGTGGGACTACAATGGCACGAAAAGTCTTATTCTTTGTCACTTGTTGTGCTGTGATGTCTGTGGCGGCGGCGCTCTCGTTTACGGTTGTCTTCATGGTTGCCAAATTGATATTGGCAGTAGGAACAGAGCCTTTGAGCACTATAGATGAAATATCCAAATTCGTTTCGTTTGTCACATTAATAACCAGTTTGGTCAGCATGTGCTTGAAGATCATGCTGATGGAGTTCACCGAAGGAAGTACGTCGGATTTGCTTGCCGCCATAAAGTCGGAGATTCCGTAGTTGGTGGTCTGGTCGGCATGCACGGTGAATGAAGTCGGTACACCGGTTGCGCTGTAAGGATAGTAAGCCACGAATGAAGACTTGTCTGCTCCTTCGGGATACCATTTCAGACTTCCGGCGAAAGCTCCGTCATTGAAAGTCATAAGCTCGTTGGTGGCATATACAGTGCCGTCTTCTTTAGTGACACTCAATCCGATCTGATCCTGATCTTCGAAATTAACCTCTGTGGCACGTGTGATAATAGGAGTGATGGTCACCCGGTCCACAGATGCTACTCCCTCGTTTTCCTCCTGCTGGCAAGATGCCAGAAATGCTGCTGTCAGCACAAATAATATCCCCTTTTTCATCATTTGATAGTTTTATATTATGTAAATGAATAATTTTAAAATGTATAACCTAACTTAATCGTCTCATTCCAACGGCTCGAACCTGCTATATATTCAAGGTTGAAACCGTGCGTATATCCGCCCTGTATTTCGGCATAAATTCCCCGATGAAAGTGATAGCGTAATCCGACGTTCACTGTCGCCCGTGGGGCAGTTGCATACTCATTCTGCAGATGGTAATAATCTGTCAGGCGGTATGGAGGATCGCCCGGTTCGGCTGTCGTTTCAGTAGTCCTGCTCTTCTCCGTGAAGTCTCCTATGGATAAACTTGCGGCAGCTTTCACATCGAACCTTCCCGCATGAAGTACGCCGGATGCGTAAACCCGTCCACAAGTCATTGTCTGTGACGCGACATAAGGGTACATTTGGGTAGTCATGCTTTTAAATGACGAAATCTCGGCTCCGACACGCAATTCTCCTTTAGGAGCGATCAACTCATATTCGGGCTGAACGGATAAAGCCTTTCTTTCGAAAATCCGGTTGGAACCGTAAACATGGGTAGTCGTGATTCCGTTGGATATCTCCTGTCCCAATACATTCTCGTCATTTGTCTGGCGTGACCATGAGAGGTTGATCCGCAGGAAATGTTCGGTACTACCTTTGGCGAAACGGTATCTCAGATGCGATGTAATCCGGTGTGCCGGAAACTTAAACCAGATAACCTCTTTCTCTCCGGCGGTACCGGAAGAATGCAGATACTCCACATCTCCGTAAAGCGATCCCCATTGAGCCTGAACTGCTGCTCCGTGAGACAGTTCCTTGATGGGGAATCCGTTGATACCCGATTCGCTCAGATGGACTCCGCTTCCCGACCATGCTTCGTAGGCACCGTACATCAGTCCTTTATCAAGGAATGCGTAATAAGGTGTAGCGGCTGTTCCGATCTCTTCTGCTGAAACGGATTCGCTGTTTTTGCTGAAAATATAAGAGAATCCGATCGCATAATGGTCCGAATGATACATGATGCCGGGAGCGACTTTTAAGTCCAGTCTGTAGTTGGTATGCCGCAAGTCCTTGCGTTTGGAGTAATTGGCAGAGGTGAAATCGATCTTTCCGCCGATGCGCCAGTTGGTGCCGGCATCTGCTGCTATACCTCCCATAAACGCATAAGTTTGCAAATCCTTTCGGCCGGGGGTAAACTCCAGCAGGTCTACCGGATAAAATCCGGGATGAATGAACATGGAGCCGCTCATATCTTTGCCGGAAGTGTGGTCGAATGAGAACGAGCCGATCAGAGAATACTTCTTTAAGTGTGTGATGGACTTGGCTACTGCACCGGCACTCCATAATTTGTCGGCTTCGTAGTAGTTGCGGAAGTCACCGTGATTGTTCTTGCCGTACAGTTCGGCGTAGGAGACGGTGACGCTGTCCATCATGATTCCCGTTACGTTTGTTCCGGCATTCCATGAATTTCGTCGTTCGATAACATCGTAAGTCTGTGCCGAGCTTACGGCTGCTATACACAACAGCATACATCCTATATATATTCCTTTCATATTACTCATGCAGGGATTGTTGTTCTCTTTCATAAAAATCGGCGGAAGAGTTGTTCGTATCTTCCAGTATTTCATAACCGGCCTCCTTCGATGCTTCCTCGTCTACCCGACGGTGCAGGCTGCGTCCGTCATACAGTGCGCTTTGACTGACATATCCGGCATCGATGGAAGGCGAAATGCGTTTTTTGTTGCTCGACGAACCGCCATAGTACACCTCTACCCCGTCAATCACCCAGTCGAGCGGAATCTTGATGACCTGATCTACCGTGCTGCCGGGCTTTTGTATCACACTGCCTGTTTGCTGTACATACTCCTGTATCGTAGTGTCCTGAGCCTTGAAGATGACAGTGGCGGGAGAAAATATGGAGAATGTATAGGCATTCGCCTGTCCCAGTTTGATGACCACATCCAGATAATGGTCGCGGCTGATCTGGTCGCCTGGAGCAGGATGATACATCGTATTCCAGTAATAAACATTGTTGTAGCAGGCAAAATATCCCGGTTTGTTCAGATTGACCGACAGCGGGTATTGCGCGGCATGATCTATGGCGCCGTTGACGGCGATGACTGCATCTGCACCGGGTGCCAGCGGGAAGGAAGTGCCGTTACCGCCGAATTGCCAGATGCACTGGACGATAGGAGCGAAATCGGGGAAAATGGTTGCTCCGGTTGCTTCGTCCTGCGTCACCCATACGTTGGTGGACTGGGAGTTGTAAGGATCGAGTGTACCTAAGCATAAATGGTCGAGATACTGCGTCTGGGAATCATTGTTGTGCAGGATAATGTATTTATCAGCCTGATAAGTACCTTCCTGCGGCAGCTTGGTACATCCTCCGCAATAGATTTCCTTGATAATGATGGCACCGGCTTTGGAGTGTGTGAGCGGAACGTTGAGTGTGATATCCCCGTTTACGAGTTTTACCTTGTCTGCCAGTCCGTTGAATATATGCTGGTCGGCTTTATCACTGATTTGTATACGGTATATGCCGTTGGTCAGGGCGAATTGCGCTGTACCGTTCTGGTCGGTTACCGTCTTGTAGGAATTGCCGCGGTCGATGTCTTCGATTTGGACGGTGATGCCTTCCCGAAGGTATTCCGCGTATTCGTCCGGATAGACGGCAGTCACCTGCAAGGTGTGCAGCTGGTCTTCGTAAGGATTGCCTTTGTCGAGGTCCGTACATCCTCCGAGTAAGGATGTGACGAAAAGCAGTACGATATAGATTGACTGTTGTTTCATATTTCTAAAGTTTAATGCGGCAGGTTAGTCCATAATAAAAGTTCGGGGTAAAGATTGCACTGGTTCCGGTTGCGTATGATTTCACATACGCCCGTGAGTTCGTGAAATTAATCGCGTTGAACGACAGCGAAACATGATCGCCTATCTCCTTGGTAATGCTGATATTGGCAGAGAAATACGGATCATATCCGTCGGCTGCGAAAGTATAGGCATTGCCCGATTTACGTATCAGATGCGCGAAGTCCGGATTTTCGGCTTCGGCGGCGGTGAACGGATGTACCTCGTTGTTCAGGTCGAGGTAGGCAACCGGATAAATAGCCGTATAAGAATTTCCGTCGTAGATGCTGCCTCCTGTTTTCTCGTTGCTGTTTTCGCTGACGTTGAACGCATACGACGTACCGTTATATTCGGAGAGGTTCTGCGACCGCTTGATGAGCGAGGCTTCTAGTTTGCAGGATATGATCAGCCTTGCTTTCGGGATACGGGTGATCGCTGTGATATTGGCATCCAGCGAGTGAGCGCGCTTGCCGTTGGCGGTTGTGGATGAGTTGTCGCCGTTGGCATATATACCTACATATTGGTAGGAACGGTTGGCGAGACTGGTGTGCGACCATCCGTTTTGGTAGTAATAAGACAAGGAATTGTCTATGTATTTGGTATATGTATAGGCCGCATCCACACGGAACTGCGTACGGAGAGGAGTGATCTCCGGAAAATCGATGATCATTTCCGCTCCTCTGCGGGTGATGTCCGGTCCGTTATCGGGAGAGGTTGACCTGACGAAAGTCTGGTCTTTCACCTTTACGTCCAGCGGTGTCCAGTAACTGTCCTCATCGTCCCGTATATATCCCATGCCCGTCTGATTGTCTACGGTAATCTGCGGATTGGCGGACAGCTCGAATCCTTCCGGCAACTGTAGAACATTGTATGCGAACGGAGTATAGGAACTTGTATATTTATAAGGCATCTTCGTACGGTTAAAGTAGCCTACCAGCGAAATACGGGTGCGGGCTACATTGATGTCAACTCCTATTTCGGCATTCTGATTCTTCTGCCAGCGGAGTTTCTCGTTGTGTAATAAAGTATATGGCTGACTGTAATAGACGTAAGCCGACTCATTGTTATTGTATGAGACTCCGAAAGTCTGAATATCCCGATACTCCTGTCGGGGATAGAGTACATAGTACGAAGGCAGCTTCTCGGTCACTCCCCATCCGCCCCGAATCGCTATGTTTTCGTTCAGCTGCCATCTGGCGTTGAAACGTGGCGACAGTGTGTTCAGCTTGTCGTATTGCGTTCCGCTGATGAACAGATTCTCCCAACGCAATCCCGCCATCAGCCTCAGCATGGTGCTGCCGACAGCTACCGACAGGCTTTCTTCCGCATACAACGAAACATTGTGCATATACGGATAAGCCGAGTAAGAACGGGGGCGATATCCGTTGGGAGCCAGCGAAGGATTCTGATAATACTCTCCGTCGCCCACATTGCCTGTTCCTTTCCATTGCACGCCTGCTTTCAGATTGCTGGTAACGTTCTTGAAACGACGGTTCCATTCGTACTTCAACGAAGCGGCATAATCCAGTTCTTTGGAATCGACAATCTGATCGGCAAAGAAATGGTAAGGCAGTTTGCCTGCAATGAAATAACCTTCCTGTTCAGCGTGGACTGCCGGCTGTTCGGACGCATAAGAATAAGGTGTATGTGCATGCGACTTGTTATCATTGTAATACACCGATGCATCCAGTTTGAGGTTGGTAATCCATGACTTGTTGAGCAGCCATGCCAATGACGTGTTTGCACGGAAAACGTTGTCTCTGACTTTGGTATATTCTCCCGTATATGCGTCGGGATCATCCTTCGTATTCATTCCTCCGATGTTACCGGTCAGCCCGATGTCGAATCGGAGCACTTTCCGGAACGTATTGCTGTAACCTGCGGAGAATCCTCTGCGGGTATAAGAAGTATAGGGTGAATTAAGCTTTTGAGTAGCCTTGATCCATTCACCGCTTATGTTGACGATTCCTTTATCGTTGCCGAGGTCCAGCCCTTTGGAAAAGGACACCTGTTCTGTGCGGGGATTGATGGATAGCAGTACATTCCACGGAGTCTTCCCTTTCTTCGTATGGATTTTGACCATACCGCTGTTCAAGTCTCCGTACTCTGCCGAAGGTACTCCGGTGATGACTTCTACCGATTCGATATCGGCCACAGAGATGCTGCGGGTATCTATTCCGGTCATATTGCCGAAAGAAGAGTTGTTGCCGATGCGTACTCCGTCTACTTCTATCGCCGTTCCGAAAGCCGCGTTGCCTGCGGATGAACCTCCGTCGCGCAGAGAGAAAATATTGTTGCTGGTCAAGTCCGGGACTTTCGTCTTTCCTCCCGGAAGAAGGGCGGAAATATCGCTTACATTCGATATCTGCAGATGTTCCAGTGCGTTACTCCCGATGTTGAGCGTGGTGTTCAGTTCAGTCTTCGGAGCTTGTGCGGTAACGATTACGTCGTTCAGGGCAAGTGTATTTTCCTTCAGTTGTATCTTTAATCCTTTGATGCTGTTGTTCACATTCACCGGAACCGTTGCCGGAACATAACCGAGGAAGGAAACTTCCAATTGATACTTGCCTTCCTGTATTCCTTGTATCGTAAATTCCCCCTTCTGGTCGGATACAGCCCACAAATAGGTACCTTTGATTAAAATGGATGCGCCGGGCAACGGCGAACCCGTCCTTTCGTCGGATATACGACCGGAAATAGAATAATTGTTAGTATTGGCTTCAATTCTGGAAATGATCAAAGAAAGAAGCAAGCAGAGCATTATTTTAAGTGTAAGAAACCTCATAGAACAAATTTTGTGCAAATTTCGTTCTATATCGT
>ENA-OPXV01000359-OPXV01000359.1-human-gut-metagenome-genome-assembly--contig:-NODE-359-length-15961-cov-2.472715_pt1 | contig 15961 bp, 10 predicted proteins | sample MGYA00241770_ERZ502044 | MGnify/ENA primary metagenome ERZ502044 (study PRJEB25962, sample SAMEA1965852) | human gut metagenome | biome: human gut; feature: human-associated habitat; material: faeces...
TCTATTTATAGGTACCAACCAGGGAGTATACTTCGTCCATAAAGAGAAAACCAAAGATCTTGAAATGTTCTCTTCTATGAAATTTCTCAAAGGTACAGAGGGACAAGTATGGGCCTTTAAACAAATAGATGGACAACTCTTTTGTTGTCATAACAAGGGATTGCTAGAAATCCGCCCAGACTTTAGCATACACCAACCCTACCGAATTGACATTGGAGTGTTCAAAATGTTAGAAACTAATTATAATGAGAAAGAAATAAATATTCTCGTTACTTATAAAGAAGTTTATATCATCAATAAGGAAACAAAAGATGTACATATCATACGAGAAATACCTGACCCTATCAATGAAGCCGAAATAGACCATTTAGGTAACATCTGGTTGGGGACAGTAAACAATGGAGTCTACAAATGTCGGCTGAATGAAGAAATGAACGCTTTCCGCTACTATACCTACTACGGACACAAGAAAGACAAAACTCTTCCAAAACATCTCCAGATATGTAAGGCAAGTGGACGTATTTTCTTTTTAGGAAACGACCAATTCTATGCTTACAACGAAAACAAAGATAACTTACAATCCTCTCCACTACTAAACCAATGCTTTAAAAATATTAACTCTCTCAAACGCATTGTTCCCATCAATCATGAAGCAAGTTGGGCCATTACAAGTTCTTCGGTTTATAGATTCTTCTATGACGGCTACATTGCCCGCATTCAAGAAGCCTACAAAATTGAAGCAGACAATTTATCACTTATTACGGCATCCGAAAACATATCCGTACTAAATGATTCTCTCTCATTAATTTGTTTAGATACAGGATTTATCATACATAATTCTCAAAAAAGCAAGCAATCAAACAACATAAGCCTTACTCCACCAAATTTAGAATACATACGCACAGGAAAAGATAATAGTATAAACAATAACTTCCTTAATAAAGATATTAAAATCGCTTATCAAGACAATACAGTGACCATAGGCTTTTCTGTCAACGATGCCTTTGCCAAGAATTTATTTGTAGAATACCTACTAGAAGATGTCGATAGCACATGGAGCCAAGCCAAAAAACAAAATTACATATCTTATGCCCGGCTACCTCATGGAAAATACACCTTGCGTCTTCATTCCACAGATGGGCTGAACAATTATTCTGATGATACTATTATCCATTTTAGAATACTCCCACCGTGGTATCTTACCTCCTGGTGGTATCTTGTCTGTACCCTATTAATAATAGCCTCTTTTTTCGCCATTTTTCTCTTGATGAAGAAGCGATTACAAGCAAAGAATCTAAAGCGAATGAAAATAAAAGAAACAGAATTTCTACGTCAAATGAATGAACAATTGCAGAACGAAATAGAGAGAAAAAATGCAGAATTATTCACACAAACCTCATTTATTATACAGAAAAACGAACTAATTCTGAATTTAAAAAGAATAGTAGATGAGATTTGTTCTAAAAATACACAAAAGGCGTTAATCCCACTCTATCAAAAAATAAATCATCTACTTGCCAATAATCTCAATACAGAAGACGACTGGAAAATATTCCTCATCAAATTTGAACAGAAACATCATAATTTTTTCAAAACATTGAAAGAGCATTATCCCCAACTCACCACCAACGATTTAAGACTTTGTGCTTGTCTAAAACTAAATATGGATACCAAAGATACTGCTTCGTTAATGAATTTATCCATCCGTTCTATTGAAAACAATCGCTATCGTCTTCGCAAAAAGCTAAATTTAAAATCTACACAAAATTTAAACGATTTCTTTTTGACAATAAATTGAGCATACATAAATCTAATAATCAGATAATTACAAAAAATTGAGTAGTAAATGTGAATTTATAAAACTATTAAAAATCAGAATTATGTATTAGTGATGAGGGTGTTTTTTTGTTTTCAGATATCACAAGTCATACATTTGTCTAAAATTGAATTAAAGCACTGCGCAGGGCAAAAATCAATTAAAAAAACAAATGTTATCCACTAAAAATTAATGCAATGAAGAAAGAACCACATCTTCTTTTAAGACGAGTCTCTTATCTTAAAAGTTTATTCCTAATGACATGTCTGCTAATAATAGCCACATCTACATTAGCCCAAACAAAAAATGTAATAGGTACTGTAACCGATATTTCCGGTGAAGCTCTTATAGGTGTATCTATTCTCGTACAAGGCACCAATAATGGTGTAGTTACTGATTTAAATGGAAAGTATACATTGAACCATGTACCAGAAAATGCAACCTTAGTCGTAAGCTATATTGGAATGCTGACACAAGAGATAAAAGTCAATGGACAATCTACCATCAATATCATTTTAAAAGAAGACTCACAACAACTTGAAGAAATAATCGTAATAGGTTATGGTGCAGCAAAAGCCAAAGATTTAACTGCTCCTATTACCGTTGTAAAGGGAGAAACACTAACTTCAGTACCATCTACCACACCGATGGCAGCTCTTCAGGGAAAAGTACCAGGCGTCAACATTGTAAATAATGGTGCACCGGGAGAAGGGCCTACTGTACAAATTCGCGGCATTGGTTCTTTTTCCAATAGTAAGCCCTTATTTGTTGTAGACGGGATGTTTTACGATAACATCAACTTCTTGAACAACGCTGATATTCAAGAAATGTCAATCTTGAAAGATGCTTCAGCTGCAGCTATATACGGTGTACGCGCTGCAAACGGTGTAGTACTTATCACTACTAAAAAAGGAGCACGTAACCAAAAAGCAAAAATCACCTATGACGGATATGTCGGTATTCAAAAAGCATCCAATGTCCTTGAGTTGTGCAATGCGCACGAATACGCCACCATGCTTCTTGAAGGAAATTATGATGCTTATCAAGCACATTTCAAACAATCTATTGATAAATATGGAGGTAGCTATGCCGACACTGATTTTCACAATTGGACATTCGGTGCTGACAACAATTGGTATGATCAACTTCTACGTATTGCAGTTATCACAAACCACAGTTTAAATATAAATGGCGGTTCTGATAAAGCCGTTTATTCTGTAGGTGCAAGCTACTTATATCAAGACGGTATCATGAACATTGACAACAACTACAAGCGTATGAACTTTCGTGGTTCTGTCGACTATGACGCTGCCAATTGGCTGAAAGTCGGATTCAATGGTGTATTCAGTAATTCTACCCAGCAAGTGCCTAATAATCAAGCATGGCAGAAAGCCTTCAACTGCCCACCGATTGTAGCTCTTTATGATGAAAATAACGACAAAGGCTTTCCTGACAAATTTGGATCTCCAGATGCAATAGGTTATACATCAAATTTTTACAATCCCATTGCAACAGCCAAATATTTTGATTCAAGCAAAGAGAACTATCAAGTTTTAAGTAACTTCTATGCACAGATTGATTTTATTCCAAACAAACTTAATTTCAAAACAAATTATTCTTATAGTTTCCTATCCACTCAGGGTCGTGAGTTCACTCCCAAATACTACGTTAGCAGTTGGCAACAATCAGCAACAACCCAACTTACAAAAAATGAAAATAAATACTATAACTATATTTGGGACAACACTCTGACCTATAATAACCAATGGGGTAAACACAAATTCGGTGCTATGGCAGGTTATTCTATGCGTCAGGAACAATGGCGTATGTTCGAAGGTAAAGCAAGTAACGTTCCCGAAGGTGCAGATGAATATTGGTACATTAAAAATGGTGATGCTGCAGGTGCTACCATAAAAGACGATGGTTACTGCTACAGAGGTATCTCTTACTTTACTCGTTTGAATTATAATTATGATGACAAATATCTGTTAATGTTCACTATGCGCGCCGATGGTTCCAGCAAATATCAGGAACATTGGGGTTACTTCCCTTCAGTTGGTGCAGCTTGGGTTCTCTCAGAAGAACCTTTTATGAAAGGTCAGAAATGGGCCGATTTTCTAAAGTTACGTGCTAGCTGGGGTAAACTAGGTAATGACCATGTAGCAGCAAGTGATGGATTCGCCTCAATTGCTACCGGCAATGACGCGTCTGGAGTCTTTGGAAACACTACTCTAGCAGGATACCAAAACACGACCTACTTTAGTTGGTTAAAATGGGAAGTAGTAGAGGAATGGAATGCAGGTATAAACTTTATCACTCTGAACAATCGTTTGAATATTGACTTTGACTATTACCATCGCATGACAAGCAATGCTGTAATTGCACCGCTCCTTCCATTCAGTACCACGACTTTAGCCGGGAACTATGGTAAGATTCTAAACTCAGGTATTGATATAAGTGCCAATTGGAATGACAAAATCGGCAAAGATTTTTCCTATAACATAGGTATAAATATCTCCACCCTAAGAAATCGAGTAAAAGATTTGGGTGACAACAAAATCATTAGAGGAGGAAAAACTGTAAATATTGTAGGCAAAGAAATGAATTCATTTTATGGTTTCAAGATGATAGGCGTTTATCAAACAGATGAGGAAATTGCCGCCGACCCCATTGCTGTAGCCAATGGTTGCGTACCAGGTGATCTAAAATATGCTGACCTTGATGGCAACAAAGTTCTAGACGGTAATGACCGCACCACATTAGGCTCATATATTCCCAACTTCACTTATGGAATAAACCTTGGACTCAACTACAAGAATCTCGACTTCCAGTTGACTACCTATGGACAAACCGGTGCTCAAATGTTCAATCGTAAACGTGCGCTTCGTTATTCTTCTCAAAACTATAACTTTGACCGCGCTCAATACGAGGATCGTTGGACAGGCCCAGGCTCTACCAACTCTAATCCATCGGCTGCCGCCTTACTTAAACCATGGAATGTAAGTGACCAAAAATACAGTTCTTACTTTGTGGAAAGTGCTGATTTCTTCCGCATTCAGAATATTACGCTCGGCTATACATTCCGCAATCTCAAATTAGGCAACTATATTATGCCGGGAATACGTCTGAGCCTCACAGCTGACCGACCGTTCACTACTTTTAAAGCGAACTCATTCTCTCCTGAGTTATCCGACAGCGAGGGCTGGGATACTGAAGTATATCCTCTGACATCATCTTATACTTTTGGGGTAAGATTTGATTTCTAAAAAAGATATGCTCCCCTACGAAGACACTTACTTAGTAAAAATATCAATAAACTAGAACTAATGAAAACATTAATAAAACCCTTTGTATATATAATATCCGCCTTAATGGTGTTGTCATTCGCGTCTTGTAATGATTTTCTGGACAAAGAACCAGAAGGAAAGGTACCAGAAGAAAAAGTAGACTATACCAATTTAAGTAATATGTATCAACCTGTATCAGGTGTATATGCTAAGATTCGTACTAGTGGTCTTCACTGGGTTATATGGGAAATCACTACCATTCGCGACCAAGACGTATTCAGTGGTCAATGGAATGGTAGCGACTACTACAACCTAAGCGAATATAAATATAATGATTCTTTTTGGGGAATCAATGAATTATGGATGCAATACTATAATATCATCAAAACAGCCAATGCAGCCATCGAGTCATTAGACCTATATGCCGAAAACATAACTAATGACGACGATATGAAAACCTATAAGCAATATCGAGGTGAAGTAATGTTTATGCGCGCTTACGCCTATTATCGTCTAGTTCAGGCATTTGGAGCGGTTACTATCCTTCGTGACAATAATCAAACCGATTTGAGCCGTTCCACCGTCAATGCAGTCTATAAATATGCTTTAGAAGATTTGCAATACGGCATGGACAATATGCCACGTATCCGTCCTAATCAAAGTGAACATAAAGGAGCTGTAACAGCTTTCTCTGCTGCAATGTTAGCTGCCAAGATTCATCTGAATCAAGCTAACTATACCAAGGTGGAGGAATTAACAGACGACATCATCAAGAACGGAAAGTTTACACTCTATCCAGACTTCTATCAGTTGTTCAAAATTCCAGGAAAACTTTGTGACGAATCCATATTCGAATGCCAAATGACCGATTTTGGCAATGGTTCCGGTGACTTAATCGATCCAGGAGAGTGGTTCACTTGCCAAGGTCCCAATAATTCCGGTAGCAATATCAATGGATGGGGGGATTGTGGCATTTTGAAGTCCTTCCGTGATTGGGCTTACGAACGTGGCGAAACTGTGCGTGCCACAACATCATTCTTGTTAGCAGGCTCTACAACTCCAGACGGTGACGTGATCAAGCCACAGATCAATTCTGCAAAAACAGACTGCTGGAATGGAAAGGCCTATACGCCGACCAACCAATTGACTCCGGGACGAACAAAATATGGTACAAACAACAATGTACGAATCTTCCGTTATGCCGATGTACTATTGATGAATGCAGAAGCTAAAATTAAAAATGGCAAAAGTGGTGACAATCCTTTCAATGAAGTCAGAAGACGTGCCAAAATGCCCGAACTTAAGAATGTAACCTTTGAACAAGTCATCGATGAACGTCGTATGGAGTTAGTATGCGAATGGGGCGAACGCTATAACGACCTTGTACGCACGGGCCTAGCAAAGACAGAATTGGTAGGATGGTCTGAAGACAAAGCTCTTTTGCCACTTCCTTTCAACCAATACACTCAGACTCCCGATTTATTAAAAGAACCAAAAGACGAATAAGCCTCATTGGCAAAATCTATATAGTATAACAATCTATTTTCACTTGATATATTTCAAGTTATAAGATATGAAAAAAAGAATATTATTTATAGCCTTTTCTCTATCCACACTCATGGCAATTGCAATGCCGGGAAAAAATAGCCTGAAAAGTACACCTCAGGAAATGGACAAGTTCGTAACAGAACTGATGAAAAAAATGACCATAGAGGAGAAAATAGGCCAGTTAAACCTGCCCGTCACCGGTGAAATCACCACTGGGCAGGCCCGTAACAGCGGCGTAGCCCGACAAATAGAGCAAGGTCTAGTAGGTGGAGTACTCAATCTGAAAGGAGTAGATAAAATACGCGAAGTACAAAAACTAGCCGTAGAGAACTCACGATTAGGTATCCCTCTACTTTTTGGCATGGATGTGGTACATGGTTATGAAACCATATTTCCCATTCCTCTAGGACTTTCATGTAGTTGGAATTTGGCAGCTATTCAAGAATCAGCACGTATTGCTGCTGTAGAAGCTAGTGCTGATGGCATCTGTTGGACATTCAGTCCAATGGTAGATATCAGTAGAGATCCACGCTGGGGACGCGTTAGCGAAGGTAATGGAGAAGACCCCTTTTTAGGTGGAGCAATAGCGCGAGCGATGGTACTAGGCTATCAAGGAGCAAACAATGAACAACAGCTTCAACGCGATGACGAAATTATGGCTTGTGTTAAACACTTTGCCCTTTATGGAGCAGGGGAGGCCGGACGAGACTATAATACTGTAGACATGAGTCGTAATCGCATGTTTAACGAATACTTATACCCTTATCAAGCCGCTGTAGAGGCTGGAGTTAGTAGTGTCATGGCATCCTTCAATGAAGTAGATGGCATACCCGCAACTGCCAATCACTGGCTGATGACTGATGTACTTCGTCGACAATGGAACTTCAATGGATTTGTTGTAACAGATTTCACTGGTATATCCGAAATGGTAGCACATGGCATAGGAGATCTACAAACCGTTTCTGCACGGGCCCTCAATGCAGGTGTAGACATGGACATGGTAAGTGAAGGATTCATAGGGACTCTCAAACAATCTCTTGTACAAGGAAAAATAAGTATGGAAACCTTAAATACGGCTTGCCGACGTATCCTTGAAGCCAAATACAAATTGGGGCTGTTTGATAATCCCTACAAATACTGTGATTTAAAACGCCCTACACGCGACATTTTTACAAAAGCTCATCGAAAGGCTGCCCGGCGAATAGCTGCCGAAAGTTTCGTACTATTAAAAAACGAACCTTTTAATAAAATAGACAAAAACGGCACGACTACCCACTCCCTTTCTCCCCTTCTTCCACTCAAGAAAGAAGGTACAGTTGCTGTTATTGGTCCATTAGGAAACACTCGTAGCAATATGCCAGGTACATGGAGCGTAGCAGCCCGGCTCAATGACTACCCATCCTTATATGAAGGACTGAAGGAAATGTTGGCAGGCAAAGTGAACGTAATCCATGCTAAAGGAAGTAACCTTATAAACGATGCAGCTTATGAAGAGCGCGCTACTATGTTCGGGCGTTCGCTGAATCGCGACCAGCGGACGAACCAAGAAATGCTAGACGAAGCGCTGAAAGTAGCTAATAATGCAGACGTCATTGTAGCTGCTTTAGGCGAAAGTTCCGAAATGAGTGGTGAAAGTTCCTGTCGTACTAATCTTAACCTCCCAGACGTACAACGAACTTTATTGGAAGCCCTACTGAAGACAGGTAAGCCCGTGATACTTACCCTTTTTACTGGACGTCCATTAACACTGACCTGGGAACATAAAAATGTACCCGCTATACTGAATGTATGGTTCGGTGGAAGTGAAGCAGCCTATGCAATTGGAGATGTATTATTCGGTGATGTCAATCCTAGTGGAAAACTGACCATGACTTTCCCTAAAAATGTAGGGCAAATCCCCTTGTTTTACAATCATAAAAACACAGGACGCCCTCTACAAAATGGGAAATGGTTCGAAAAATTCCGCAGCAACTATTTGGATGTAGATAATGATGCGCTCTATCCTTTCGGCTACGGTCTATCATACACAACTTTCCAATATGGAGATATTGTACTGAACACCCCAACCATGAAACAAAACGAAACAATAACAGCTACAATCCAAGTTACAAACAGTGGGAAATACGATGGAGCAGAAGTTGTACAACTTTACATTCGGGATCTTGTGGGAAGTATCACCCGACCAGTACGCGAACTGAAAGGATTTAAAAAAATATTCCTCAAAGCAGGAGAAAGTAAGACTGTTTCTTTCAAAATTACAGCTGATTTGCTCCGATTCTATGCCTATGACCTGAACCAAGTAACCGAACCGGGTGAATTTGATATATTCATTGGTGGAAGTAGTCAGGCTACAAAAACTGCAAGATTGACATTAAAATAACAAAAAATGAAACATTATATTTTTCTACTCTGCTTCAGTGGTCTTCTATCACTGTGTTGTTGCAAAAATCAGTATACTTCCACCGACAAATCGGTGGAAGTAATGACATTTAACATACGTCTGGATGCCCCTTCAGACAGTGCCAACAACTGGAAGTACCGTAAAGAGAATGTTTATCAAATGATTACTTACTATCATCCCGATCTATTAGGTATGCAAGAAGTATGTCATAACCAAATGGAAGACCTGAAACAGGGTCTTCCTCAGTATACAGCCTTAGGCGTAGGACGAGACGATGGAAAAGAAGCCGGTGAATATTGTCCAATATTCTTCAATCCAAATCGGTTCACTCTCCTAAAAAGCGGTAATTTCGCACTCAGCGAACATCCTGATTCTATAGGTATAAAAGGATGGGATGCGTCTTATAACCGTATCACTACTTGGGCCATATTAAAAGAAAAAAGAAATGGAAAGGAACTTGTCTTTTTCAATACCCATCTTGACAATGACGGAAAAATAGCACGCAAAGAAAGTGCTCGACTCATTGTACAAAAAATAAAAGAAATTGCTCCGCATATACCTGCCATCCTCACCGGAGATTTCAACTGTACTCCTGATGAAACACCACTACAAGTGTTAGAAGAAAATGGCATGAAGAACTCTCTAAAAACTGCAAATGTAACTTATGGCCCTTCTTGGTCATTCCACGACTTCGGCCGCTTAACAAAAGAGGAATGCACGCTACTTGATTATATATTTACTACTGATAATATCGAAGTAAACCGTTACCGAGTCATTCAGGACGAGCCCAATAATGGTTTTCTTTCTGATCACTATCCTATACTTGTCAAATTAGCTTTCAAATAATTATGAATATCCTATATTCTCTTTTATTCTGCTACCTATTATTAGGATTCTCCCAATGTACAAATATTACAGCTAAGCAAGCCAAAAACCAACTGAGCGACGAAGCATTGCTGGATACTGTACAACACCGCACTTTCCGCTACTTTTGGGAAGGAGCGGAACCCAACAGCGGACTTGCACGCGAACGTATCCACATGGACGGTATCTATCCTGAGAACGACCAAAATATAGTAACTTCCGGAGGAAGTGGTTTCGGCATCATGGCAATATTAGCTGGCATCGATCGTGGTTATGTCACCCGCGAAGAAGGTTTAAAACGCATGGAACGCATCATCACCTTCCTTGAAACAGCCGATCGCTTCCATGGAGTCTATCCTCATTGGTGGCATGGAGACACTGGTAAAGTAAAACCTTTCGGACAAAAAGACAACGGAGGAGATCTTGTGGAAACAGCTTTCATCATGCAAGCCCTCCTAACTGTACATCAATATTATGTGAACAAAGACAGCTCAAGACAAACTCCAACTGAAAAGGCTCTGACAGAAAGAGAACTTTCACTTGCTACACGTATTGACCAGCTATGGCGTGAAGTAGACTGGAATTTCTACCGACAAAACGGACAAAATGTTCTCTATTGGCACTGGAGTCCCCAATATGCATGGGAGATGAACTTCCCTATACATGGTTACAACGAATGTCTCATCATGTACATACTTGCAGCCGCCTCGCCAACGCACGGAATACCACCAAAAGTCTACCACGAAGGATGGGCAGAGAACGGAGCTATCCTCAGTCCTCACAAAGTGGAAAATATAGAACTGAATTTACGTTATCAAGACTCCAAAACCGGACCTCTTTTTTGGGCACAATACTCTTTCCTTGGCCTCAACCCCACAAAATTAAAAGACAAATACTGCTCTGATTACTTTAATGAAATGAAAAATTTGACACTTGCCAACCGGGCCTACTGCATCCGCAATCCTAAATGCCATAAAGGATTTGGTAGCGACTGTTGGGGACTGACAGCTAGTTACTCCGTGAACGGGTATGCGGCACATGCACCCAATGAGCACGATGACAAAGGGGTAATTTCTCCTACAGCTGCCCTCTCCTCCATTGTCTATACCCCAGAGTATTCGCTACAAGTAATGCGCCATCTTTATGAAATGGGTGAAAAAGTGTTCGGCCCATATGGATTCTACGATGCTTTCAGCGAGACGGACAATTGGTACCCACAACGTTACCTTGCCATAGACCAAGGGCCTATTGCAGTTATGATAGAAAATTATCGCAGCGGATTGCTATGGAAATTATTCATGAGCCATCCTGACATACAAAAAGGATTACAAAAATTAGGTTTTTCAATAGAAAACTAACATACCCCAATTTAACATCATGAAAATCAATCTTGTCTTACTCACTCTATGTATGCTTGTGCATACATCTTTATTGGCACAAACCAATGAATTACAACGCTCTATCCCAGAAGCCGAAGGTGTTCCATCCGAAGCAGTCATCACGCTATTCGATTCCTTGACAGCTTTACCACACACAGACATCCATAGTGTCATTGTGCTACGTCATGGCAAAGTGATAGGTGAAATTTATCCAACTCCTTTCGCACCTGAATATCGCCATACAATGTACTCTTGCTCCAAAACCTTTGTGGGCGCAGCCGTAGGATTAGCCATTGCAGATAACCGTCTAAGACTGACTGATCGCATTGTTTCTTTCTTTCCAGAACAATTACCGGACTCCGTTTCAGAGAACTTATCTAACATAACTGTACGCCATCTACTTACAATGACTTCTGGTATCACACCCGATTGGAATATGCGCAACGTTTGTACAAACTGGTTATCCACCTTTCTTGCCAAACCTGTGAAAACCCCTGGAGTGCAGTTTGAATATGATTCTATCAGTACCTATGTGCTTTCTGCTATTATACAAAAAGTAACTGGCATGACACTGTTGGACTATTTGAAACTAAAGCTTTTTAATCCAATGAATATCAAAGAAGTTGCATGGGAAATCAGTCCAGAAGGAATTCATACAGGTGGATGGGGCCTACACATACAAAGTGAATCACTTGCCAAGTTCGGTCTATTACTCCTAAATCAAGGCAAGTGGAAAGGCAAACAACTGCTATCGTCATCATGGATAAAACAAATGACAAGCAAGCAAATGGAAGCGGGAGATGAAGACTATGGCTATCAGATGTGGCTGTGCGACTATCCTGGTGCTGTACGGGCCGATGGCGCATTAGGGCAATACGTACTCATCATGCCGAAAGAAGACATGGTAGTTGTCATTACAGAATGTACGCTAATAAACGGCCGTAATCAGCGCAGATTAGTATGGAACAAACTACTGTCTGCCATAAAGAACCAAGCACTTATACCAGGGAAGGCCTATGCTCGATTGAAAAAGAAGCAAATAAGCTATACACTTCCCACAGTACAAGGAAAAAAACAATCACCATTGGCAACTGCTTATGCCAACCGAACCATTACCCTTGAAACGAACCGATACGGCTGGCAACATCTACATTTATTATTCGGCCCCAAAGAAGTGAATTTGAAAATTGATGATAAAAATGGGACAAGCCATATCCTACCCTTTGGTTACAAACAGTGGTTAACAGGTACAATCAATGCATACCCACCCTATTCCATTACACCTGTAGGTAGCTTTAACGGGCTTGAAAAGACTTTCCACGTAGCAGGTAGTTATGCATGGCTACCGACAGACGACTTACAGCTAAAAGTACATTATGTAGATTGGATTAGCGCTCTTGACATCACATTTCATTTCAACGGTAACAATGTAACATTAACTGTAAAAGAAAATTTTTCTACAAATGAAACCATTCTTAAAGGTAAATTCTAATACATAAAAACGTATCTTTACCCACAGAGAGGAAATTTTCGATATGCTCAAATTCAAACTCCCAACGCAGAAAACAGGGTATTGCTACATTCTTACTGCACTCCCTGTTCTTCTGCCATCATAGAGTGCATATTGGCCAACAACATACCCCCTACTGTGTTTTACCGCAATCTCAATATTTACAAGAGAGGAGAAATAAGAAGCAATCCGTTTTGTAACAGATTAAAATCTTGATTTCATCAATGCTCACTATGACTACGAAGGTTAGCTGGTAGCTATCCACGGACTGGAAAAAGAACCAAAACGTAGCAATTGCTGCCTAAAATGCTTCAACCTACATCTTACAGAAACGGCACGTTATGCTGCCAGCTACGATTTCTCCGTCTTCGCCACTATCCTGGCCTCTTCACTATGGAAAAACCTCGAACAAATTAAACAAGTTCTGTCCGATATATCCCTTATCAACACATAATTTTCCTTTTATATTCTCTAAGAACTTACTTTGCTTTAGAGGTTCACGTTCATCTGCATTTCCCGAAGTGAACATGAAATTAAGAATTTCCTCCTTATCATTGATAATCAGATACAACTTGAACCCAAATAAGCAGTTCATGGAACACTTCCTCTCTCAGTTCAACAAAACAATTGTAGGAAACTAAACATGAAAACAACTGTTTCAAACGTTTACAGGCATCCCCCTTATAATAAGGGCTGAAGCATCTGAAATCACCAGGATGAAATAAAATAAGAATGGTTATAATCTCAGTATCACTCATCCGGTTCTGTTTGTTACAATGCTTGCGGTTACTGTCTTTTACCATATATTTTTCTTGTCACCATGCAAATTCCTTACAGAAATCATCTGCCATATAATAAATTTCTGTAATTTTGGACTTTGGGAACATAGCGGTAATCGTTTAAATGTTATAATTAAATACTATAAATTTAATACTTTTTCTCTATATTCCTATTATTCAATAAGATATTTATTGAATAATATCGAACTGACATTAAAGACATAAATCATGAAAAACTTATTCGACATTAAAGACAAAGTAATCGTCATAACAGGTGGTTGTGGCATTTTAGGAAAAAACATCGCCAACTATCTGGCCGAGCAAGGAGCTAAAATCGTGATTCTAGACCGTGTGGAAGAGGCAGGCAGGGAACTGGAAGCCGAACTTAACCGAAAGTCCGAAGCCCTGTTTCTCGTAACCGACGTACTGAACAAGGAAGTGCTGGAAGAAAACAAGAAAGCCATCCTCGAACGCTTCGGCACTATCGATGTGCTGCTGAACGCCGCAGGCGGCAACATGCCGGGCGCTACCATCGCTCCGGACAAGACCGTGCTCGACCTCGATGTGGACGCATTCCGCAAAGTGGTAGACCTGAACCTCTTCGGTACGGTGCTTCCCACCATGGTGTTCGTAGACGTCATGGCAAAGAACAAGAAAGGCGCCATTGTTAATTTCTGCTCCGAATCTGCCCTTCGTCCTCTGACGCGCGTAGTAGGTTACGGTTCTGCCAAAGCAGCCATCGGCAATTATACACGCTATATGGCGACCGAACTGGCAACCAAATTCAGCCCCGAACTCCGCGTGAACGCCATTGTTCCGGGATTCCTGCTCACCAACCAGAACCGTGCGCTGCTCACCAACCCCGACGGTTCGTACACAGACCGTGCAAAGACCATCATCGCCCACACTCCGTGCGGACGCTTTGCCGAACCGGAAGAACTGTTCGGAACCATCCACTACCTCATCAGTGATGCTTCCAGCTTCGTGACCGGGGCACTCTCGGTGGTGGACGGCGGTTTCGACGCATTCTCCATCTGATGAAATCCGTGAGAGTATGCCAAAATAAAACTCACTTGCTATTTGTTTCTTTTTTAGGCACGGATTACACGGATAGACACGGATTTATTTTATCCCTTTTTCCGTGTAATCCGTGCCTAAAAAAGAAATCATCAAGTATATTTTAGCACATCCTCATTCATAATAGACAGACATATACTTTATAAACTTATACCATTACAATATGATACTTTGTGAACAAACCTGGCGCTGGTACGGTCCTAACGACCCCGTCAGCCTATGGGACATCAGACAGGCCGGAGCCACCGGCATCGTGAACGCCCTGCACCACATCCCCAACGGTGAGGTGTGGACGGTGGAAGAAATCATGAAACGCAAGGAGATGATTGAAGCCGCAGGTCTCCGCTGGTCGGTCGTTGAAAGCGTACCCGTACACGAGCACATCAAGACGCAGACCGGAGATTTCCAACGGTATATCGACAACTACAAGGAAAGCCTGCGCAACCTCGGCAAATGCGGTGTGAACATCGTGACGTACAACTTCATGCCCGTACTGGACTGGACGCGTACCGATCTTGCCTACGAGCTTCCCGACGGCAGCCGCGCCCTGCGCTTCGAACGCGCGGCCTTCATCGCTTTCGACCTCTTCCTGCTGCAGCGCCCCGGTGCGGAAGCCGATTACACCGACGCGGAAAAGGCCAGGGCCAAAGCCCGCTTCGAGCAGATGACGGAAGACGACAGGCAGTTGCTGGTACGCAACATGATTGCCGGCCTGCCCGGTTCGGAAGAGAGCTTTACCTTGGAGCAGTTCCAGAAAGAGCTTGACCGCTATAAGGATATCACCCCCGAAAAGTTGCGCTCCAACCTGATATATTTCCTCAGCGAAATCTGTCCCGTTGCCGACGAGGCCGGCGTCGAGCTGGTGATCCATCCGGACGACCCGCTCTGCTCAATCCTGGGCCTGCCGCGTATCATGAGCTGCGGCGCCGATTTCCAGGCTCTGATTGACGCTGTTCCCAACAAGAGCAACGGTCTGTGCCTGTGCACCGGTTCTTTGGGCGTAAGCAGCGCCAATGACTGTGCCGCCCTGATGGAGCAGTTCGGCGACCGCATTAACTTCGTGCACCTGCGCAGCACGCAACGCGATGAGGAAGGAAACTTCTACGAAGCCAACCATCTGGAAGGCAACGTCGATATGTACCATGTGATGAAGGCTTTCCTCGAGCTGCAGCAGCGCCGTAAGGTTTCCATCCCGATGCGTCCCGACCACGGTCACCAGATGGTGGATGACTTGAAGAAGAAAACGGGTCAATGTAAAAACCTGAGGGGTAATATTTGTAAAAATCCTATCTTTGCATAA
>ENA-OPXV01000367-OPXV01000367.1-human-gut-metagenome-genome-assembly--contig:-NODE-367-length-15809-cov-1.277199_pt1 | contig 15809 bp, 10 predicted proteins | sample MGYA00241770_ERZ502044 | MGnify/ENA primary metagenome ERZ502044 (study PRJEB25962, sample SAMEA1965852) | human gut metagenome | biome: human gut; feature: human-associated habitat; material: faeces...
GACAAATAAAACATCCCGGAGGCGGGTTTCCGATCTCTTCTTCATCCTATGGGCCGGAGGGGCCGCTTTGCTTTCTTATTCCTTGGTATATATGTTGCGTAAGCCTTATACGGCTGCCGCTTTCGAGGATCTGGAGGTATTCAATATGGACTATAAGGTGGCGGTTACGATCGTGCAGATCTTGGGGTACGTGGTGTCGAAGTTCATGGGAATTAAGTTGATATCGGAGTTGCGGCGGGAAGAGCGCTTGCGGTTCATCTTGATGTCCGTGGTGATGGAGGAACTTTCGTTGGTAGTCTTCGGGTTGCTCTCGGCTCCTTATAATATAGCGGCGATGTTCTTGAACGGGCTTTCGCTGGGATGTATGTGGGGGATTATTTTCAGCTTTATAGAAGGACGTAGGATGACGGATGTCCTCGCTAGTCTGCTGGGCGTAAGTATGGTGATCAGTTCCGGTACGGCAAAGTCTGTCGGCTTGTACGTAATGGATACGTGGCAGGTCAGCGAGTTCTGGATGCCCGCCTTGATCGGGGCGGTGGCATTGCCTTTGCTAGCCTTGTTGGGATATGCGCTGAACCGGCTTCCACAGCCTACGGAGGAGGATATCGCCTTGAAGTCGGAGCGGGAGACCTTGAACGGGCGGCAGCGTTGGGAGCTTTTTAAGCATTTCATGCCTTTCTTGACGATGCTTTTCGTGGCGAATATAGCGATCGTGGTATTGCGGGATATCAAGGAGGACTTCTTGGTGAATATCATCGATATGTCCGGTTACTCGCCTTGGTTGTTCACGCAAATAGATAGCGTGGTGACCTTGACTATCTTGGCGATCTTTGGTTTGATGGTGCTCGTGAAAGATAATTTTAAGGCGCTTTCAGTCCTGTACGGTTTGATTATTACGGGCATGATGGTCATGGCGTTCGTGTCGTTCGGGCAGGAGCGGATGGGATTGAGCCCGGTGACATGGCTTTTCTTGCAGAGCCTTTGCCTGTATATGGCTTACTTAACCTTCCAGACGATTTTCTTCGATCGCTTCATCGCTTGTTTCAAGATACGGGGAAACGTCGGTTTCTTTATTGTCTTAACAGATTTTCTGGGGTACACGGGTACGATACTGGTATTGGTGCTAAAGGAATTCGTGGGTACGAGATTGGACTGGGCGGTATTTTATAACCAACTTGCCGGATATGTAGGGATCTTTTGCTGCGCCACTTTTGTCGCTTCCTTCGTATATTTGCGGCAACGCTATCGCAAGGAGACCGCTTTATGTGGCTGCGAGGAAATAGCAACTCTTGAGCCTACCGAAAACAATGTCCTTACGATCGCTTAAACAAGAAAATTATTAAATACGATACATACAGAATATGAAGAAGATTTCAGGTGTCATTATGGATTGGGCCGGTACGGCCGTGGATTATGGATGCTTCGCTCCGTTGAACGCTTTCCTCAAGGTATTCTCGGAAGAGAAAGGGATTGATATCACTTACCGGCAGGCCCGTGAGCCGATGGGTCTCTTGAAGATCGATCATATCAAGGCGATCTTGAGCATGCCGGAGGTGAACGAGAAGTTCCGTGCCTTGTATAAGAGGGACTGGAACAAGAGGGACGTGGATGAGATGTACACTAGTTTCGAGAAACATTTGTTCGCTTCCTTGAAGGATTTCACCACTCCGATACCGGGAGTCTTGGAGACGATGGCGATGCTTCGCGAGCAAGGTATAAAGATCGGCTCTACGACCGGGTACACGGCGAAGATGATGGAGATTGTCCGTCCCGGAGCCGAGGCCAAAGGATATAGGGTAGATAATCTGGTGACACCGAACGAGGTCCCGGCCGGTCGCCCCGCCCCGTATATGATCTATAAGAATATGATAGATTTAGCGATTCCTTCCGTAGATCAAGTGGTGAAGGTAGGAGATACGATCGCTGATATTAAGGAGGGCGTGAACGCCAAGGTATGGAGCGTCGGTATCGTGACCGGTAGCAACGAGATGGGCGTGAGCGAGGAGGAATATAACAGCCGTCCGGCGGAAGAATGGGAATCTCTGAAGAAAGAGGTGCGTGAGCGTATGTTGGCGGCGGGGGCTCATTTCGTCTTGGATACGATCGCCGAGCTGCCCGCTTGCATCGAGAAGATTAACAACAGGAATTAAGCTTGATAACCGAATAGAATAAAACAATCATATGAGAAACTATTTATTATTGACACCGGGCCCGTTGAGTACGTCGCAGACGGTGCGTGAGGCCATGCTTCAAGATTGGTGTACGTGGGATAAGGATTATAACGAGGGTATCGTTACCCCGATCCGTAAAGGCTTGCTGGCGATAGCGGGATTGGACGGGGATGAGTACACCAGTGTCCTGCTGCAAGGTAGCGGAACGTATTGTGTGGAGGCTACGATCGGGGCCGCCGTGCGTCCGGAGGATAAATTATTGATCCTCGCTAACGGTGCTTATGGCAAACGTATGGCGCAGATCGCCGATTATTATCATATCAATTACGTACTGGTCTCTTTGCATGAGACGGAACTGGTAACCGGCGAGGTAGCCCGACGTGCCTTGGAGGAACATCCCGGTATCACGCATCTCTCAATGGTACATAGCGAGACCACGACCGGTTTGTTGAATCCGATTGAGGAGGTAGCCGAGGTGATCAAGGGCCGGGGGATTACCTTTATCGTGGATGCGATGAGCAGCTTTGGCGGTGTCCCTATCGACGTGAAAGGTTTAGGTATCGACTTCTTGGTCAGTAGTGCGAACAAATGTATTCAAGGAGTTCCCGGCTTCGGCTTTATCCTCGCCCAAAAAGATAAATTGATGGCGACGAAGGGGAATGCCCGCTCGCTTTCCTTAGATATCTATGCCCAGTGGGAAGCGATGGAGAAAGGGGGAGGCAAATGGCGTTTCACGTCTCCGACGCACGTGGTTCACGCTTTCTACCAAGCCATGAAGGAATTGAACGAGGAAGGCGGTATCACGGCTCGTTATAAGAGATATCAAGAGAATCACCAGATATTGGTGGAAGGTATGCGTAGATTGGGTTTCAAGACCTTGCTGCCCGATGATGCCCAAGGGCCTATTATCACTTCGTTCTTATATCCTTCCGCGGATTTCGATTTCACCTCGTTCTACGCACGGCTGAAGGAGAAAGGCTTCGTGATCTATCCGGGTAAGATCTCGGATGCGGATACGTTCCGTATCGGTAATATCGGAGATATCTTCCCGAAAGATATGGAAGCCTTGATACAATCGATTAAAGAGATCCGGTAATTGATGCCCGTAACGTAACGAGTCCTTCGGGGCCCATATTGAACAGCAAATCCGCTATACTCAGATTGGGGAGGAATCCGAATTTCTCCCGGAATACTTGATAATAAGGTTCCGGGCGGAAGGCGGGATCTTCCCCTTCGTGTTTCGGGCGGATCGTTTCCCGGAAATCGTTGGCTACCTCCGATTCATAATGCTCGGTGTAGACGACTGCGGGTTGCATATCCAACAGGTCACAGACTAGACGGCGCAGTTCCTCGTTGAAGTCGAGGAGGAACTCGTATTTCTTTTCGTAGAAAGGGCGGAAGTCGTCTTTGTAATATTCAAAGTAAGGAGTACTGTTGTAGGCTGATTCGATGGCATTCCAATGCAGATGGCGCCAGTTACCGTGATCGGAAATACGTATATCCTTCATCGGACATTTCAGCGTATCCGGTTTGACGGTTGGAATGGAGAGTGCCAGTTCGCCGTCAGGTCCGGCAATCGTACAACGGTTGCGATAGGTTTGCTTTATATAATGATCGTGTTGTTCGACATATATTTTATCATATTCCAATAGTTTGGTATAATATTCTACTGGAGCAAGGTAGGCAGAAGATAAATAAGCTATTCTCATTATTTTATGTACAGATGTTATGTTGAAAACTATGCATGTGAATTATTTTACAGACTGAAAGAAGCGATTCCATCGGTATCCGTCAAAGATTCCCGTTCCTTTTTCTTTAGAGAACCAGATTAGTGATGCTTTCCCGATAATATGGTCTTGCGGAACGAATCCGAACAGACGTGAATCGGACAGATTGACACTATTGTTGGAAGCCATCCAGTAGTAATCTTTGGTAAAAAAACAATGCTGTGTGGGTTTTCCGTCGATATAAAGCGTATCATTCTTTATTTCCGCCTGTTTGCCTTCGTGCATCACGAGGGTATTTCGCAGCAATGTGATATTCCACGGATATACTCGTAGTGCTTTCCCTTTGCCGGGAACGATGAGCGGTTTAAGCTCTTTTTCGCTCTTTTCCGTCAAAGGCTGAATCCAGTTCTGATCGCTGATCGCTTGTTCCAGTAAGTAATATTCATAGCGGCTGAAACTGCGGACATGAGTGCTGTCATTGCTTCCCATCAGTCCGTCATTGGTGATGGAAAGGGTTTGCATAAGCGAAGTGATCAACTGCTCTTTAGTAGCGGGATAGGAGTAGAGTCTCTTCTTATCCGGATTGAATTGCGCTTCGGGAGAGGATACGGAGAAAAGGGAATCGACAAGCAGGGTATCACCGGGAGTACCGATACAACGGCTGATATAGATTTCTCTTCGGTCAATAGTCGGTTGCCCGATGGCGGCGGGATTATTAAAGACTACAACATCTTGTTGCCGGACAGATCGCTCGCACCAACGGTGATATGAGAACAGTGACATCAGCGGAACCCGCAGGCCGTAGCTCCATTTGTTGACCAGAATACGTTCACCCTGAAAAAGTGAATTCTCCATACCGGTGGAAGGGATAAGGCAGGATGTAAAAGCGAATCCCCGGAGCAGAAGCACGACGGCTATTGCTCCGGCGAATGCGAATATCCATTTGAATTTACGAATGTTCATCAATTTCTATCACCTTATCACTCTATCACGTCTGTATCCTTATCAGTATACCCACTTGAAGAGGCGGTTCCAACGGATTTTTCCGTCAAACCATCCGCGATCTTTGTCAAGTGACAGCCATACAACGATAGGTTTACCTACTACATGGTCTTCAGGAACAAATCCCCAATAGCGGGAGTCCGCAGAATTGTGGCGGTTGTCGCCCATCATCCAGTAATAGTCCATCTTAAAGGTATATTGATCGGTTTTCTCGCCGTTGATATAAATACCGTCCGGCTTGATTTCCAGCTTATTTCCTTCGTAAGCGACAATACAACGTTCGTAGATAGGCAGGTTATCTTCAGTCAGAGTGATAGTAGCACCTTTGGCGGGAATCCAGATCGGACCGTAGTTGTTACGGTTCCATTTGGTATGTAAGTTGAGCGGGTACATCTGTCCGGCATACTCTTCCGGTTCCATGACGATCTTGCTGATGAGCTTTTTGTTGCCGGACAATGTTTCGTACATTTTCTTCGTCAGCGGAAGATGATAAATAGGAGCCATCTTTCCTTGTGCATTCCGATTGTCCAGTCCGATCTGTCTGAAGGTTTCTTCCCATGAAGAATCATCATACAATGTCTGGTCTGCCTTGCTGATGCCTAATTCACGGAACATATCTTCCGTGATATACGGGCCTGTGGTCTGTACGAAGTAGTTGAACTGCAGATTTTCGGGATTCTCGATAGCCTTGCCGTCAATCATGACCTGACCGTCTACGATCTGCAGCGTATCTCCGGGCAGACCGACACAGCGTTTTACATAGTTTTCACGGCGGTCTACCGGACGATAAACGATCTCTCCGTAAACACGCGGATTCGATAGAATCTGCTGGCGACCGGCATTATAATACAAATCGTAAACAGCACGTTGCTGCTGGCGTGTCAGACTGTCCATCTCTATCTGCTTGGGATACAGGCGCTGACCTTCACCGTAAGCTATAGAGTAGAAATCTGTTTGCTGATTGTTGAGCGCTACCGTATCACCGGCAGGAAAGTTGAAGACAACAATATCATTGAGTTTCACTTTTCCGAACCCGGGAACTCTTTTATATTTCCACTGAGGCCATTCGATATATGATTTGGTATTTAAAATAGGCAGCGTATGTTGCGCCAACGGCATGGAAAGCGGCGTATTCGGCACACGTGGCCCGTAGCTCATCTTACTGACGTACAGGAAGTCGCCTACCAGCAATGACTTTTCCAAAGACGAGGAAGGAATCTGATAGTTTTGGAAAATGTAGATATTGACAAAGTAGACAGCAACCAATGCAAAGACAATGGCATCTACCCAACTCATAACATTACGAACGGTAGGATTCTTCGATTTCTTCCAGAATGACCAGGGTATTTTCTTGGTGATATAAATATCGAAGATGAAAGGAACGACAATCAGCCCCCACCAACTGCGTACCCAGATGAGGAAGGCGAGATAAAGGAGAATAGCAATGGTGCATTTGATCCATTGTGTGCGTGTGGCTTGTCTCATAATCTATATTCGTTTGATAGTGGCTTTGAAGCCTTATTCGTTTAAGAATGGGAATAAATCACTCATGCCCAGATATCCCTCATGTTGGGCCGTGTATTCGGCAGCAAGGATGGCTCCCAATACAAAGCCGCCGCGATTCTTGGCATCGTGCGTGATGGAAATGCTGTCTACTTCTGACTCGTAGCGGATGGTATGGATGCCGAAAACCTCTCCTTCACGGATCGAGTCGATAGGAAACTCGTTGGAAGCGCAGGCGTCGGTGCCGCTGACGGTACCGTCCGGTGCAAGGAGCGTTCCTTTTACCCATTTGTCTTTGCGGTCCATGTTTTCCAGTATACCTTCAGCCAGTGTGATGGCAGTGCCGCTGGGTGCATCCAGTTTATGGATATGATGAGTCTCGCTCATGGTGACGTCATAACCGGGGAATTGATTCATTATTTTTGCCAGATACTTGTTGACAGATGAGAAGATGGCTACTCCAAGACTGAAGTTGGACGACCAGAAAAGGGTTTTTCCTCCTTCGGTACATAGCTTTTTGATTTCTTCGCCATGTTCCGCCATCCATCCTGTACTGCCTGATACTAATTTGACTCCGGCTTTGAAAGCTTTCATATAATTGCTGTAGGCTACCATCGGATTGGTGAACTCAATGGCTACGTCGGCGGACTTGAATGCTTCCGACTCAAAGTCTTCCTGATTATCAACATCAATAATGCAGACAATTTCGTGTCCGCGACTAAGGGCTGCCTTTTCAAGTTCCTTGCCCATTTTTCCATAACCGATCAACGCTATTTTCATTGTTTTCTGACTTATATTCAAAATAATAGTCGCAAAGATAAGATTTTTATTACATTTGCAGTGCACATTAACTTTCTGTTAACATGGAACACCTTCTCCACTATGTGTGGAAACATAAATTATTCCCTCTCAAAATACTGCAAACCACCAAAGGCTTACTGGTAGAAATTATCGATTCCGGACTGCAGAACCCTGATGCCGGTCCCGACTTCTTTAATGCGAAGCTGAAGATAGACGGTACATTGTGGGTGGGAAATATAGAGATACATACTCATTCTTCAGACTGGTACCGTCACGGTCACGACCATGATAAAGCATACGATTCTGTGATTCTGCATGTGGTGGCCGAGGCAGATGCCGAAGTAACCCGTTCCAACGGTGAGCAAATCCCCCAACTGCTATTGACCTGTCCCGAGAATGTACAAACCCATTATCATGAACTCTGCATTGCCGACCAATATCCTGCCTGCTACTCCATCATAGGGTCCTTATCCAAATTAACGATTCACTCCTGGCTGACGGCTCTTCAGACCGAACGACTGGAGCAAAAAGCAAGGCAAATTGCCGATCGGCTGGAACGATGTGACCGTCATTGGGAAGATGCCTTCTTTATCACTCTTGCCCGTAATTTCGGTTTCGGCTTGAATGGCGAGGCTTTTGAGACGTGGGCAGGACTGCTTCCATTTCGGGCGATAGACAAGCATCGGAATGATCTGTTTCAGATAGAGGCTTTTTTCTTCGGGCAGGCCGGTTTGCTGGAGGAGGCGTTTTTAAAGAAGGAGCAGGAAGATGAGTATAGTCTCCGGCTTCGTAAAGAATTTCGCTATCTGCAACGGAAGTTTGAAATAACTCAGGTGATGGATGCCGGTTTATGGCGTTTTTTGAGGCTTCGTCCGGAAAACTTCCCCCATATCCGGTTAGCACAGTTGGCCTACTTGTATCAGAAAGTTGATAAGCTTTTTTCGCAGATGATGGAGGCAGAAACCTTGCCGGAAGTGCGTCAACTACTGTCTACTCATGCTTCTGCTTATTGGGATAATCATTATATATTCGGCCGGCCTTCTTCGCAGAAAGAGAAATCGATGGGAGAGAGGTCACAGGACTTGATTGTGATTAATACCGTTGTTCCTTTCTTATATGCTTATGGTCTGCATAGAACCGATGAGCGGATGTGTGATCGTGCCGGACGTTTTCTGGAAGAGTTGAAAACGGAGAATAATCATATTATCCGGTCGTGGGGAGATGCCGGGCTACCGGTCGGTTCGGCGGCAGATAGCCAGGCATTGATACAGCTCCGCAAAGAGTATTGTGATAAACGGAAATGTCTCTTTTGCCGTTTCGGATACGAGTATTTGCGGAAGAAATGAGTCGTTTATTTCTCTAATAACTTATAGACTGCATTGAGAAGATCATTTTCCCTGTTGGGTCTGGGGGCGTCACGGTTTACGATGTTTCCTTCCTTGTCTATCAACATATAGGTGGGGAAGGAGCGGACCTGCAGAAACTTCTCAATAGCACTTTGCTGCTCATCGGGCAGGTTATAGTGGACGGCAATTTTGCCGGTCAGTCCATATTCCTTGATAATGTTTTTCCACGATTTGTCTGAGGAATGGTTGCAGAGATATAAGAATATCACGTCTTTTCCCTCAAACAGTTTCTTGGCGCTTCCTGCATATTGCATCATGTCCTTGCACGGACCGCACCAGGTGCCCCATACATCCAGATAAACCACTTTCCCTTTATAAGGCTCAATGATTTTGCGGAATAATTGTTCTCCGTCTGTGATCTCTGCCAGAGGTTCGTTAGGCATCAGGCTTTCGGGATATTCGATGGCCTTATGGGATATTTCTTCGTATATCCCTTGTTGGTTTAATACATAAGCCTGTAGGGAAGGATTAGAAACTTCTGCTTTGAATTTATTGATGAGGCTGTCCGGCAATTCTTTGTGAGTCTGCTGCAACATCTCATAATAGCAATTTGCCTTTAGTATCTCCTTTAATTTTTCGTCCATTTGCAGGGAGTCAATGATAGCAAGGGTACGATTGATGGAATTAGCGAGCAAGTTTCCCATCATATAGTCATTGAAAATTTCGTCTCTGTCTACGAGGCTCTGTATTGTTTTGATGCTCGGTTCCATCTTTTTGTTGTAGGCAGCCATTGTCAGCGAGTCAGCCGTATTCGCAGCTTTCATTTTTTCAATTTCTTGTTCGAAGTTACTGAAGGCGTGTAATGCGTCTTTTTCTTCTTGTGATAGCTGAATCTTTCCGTCCCTTTCAAATTTGAGATAGAGCATTTCCATCTTTTGAGGAGTCACGGTCAACCTGTTTGAAGAAGCGGGAGCAATGTCCGTTATGTATCCGACGTAATCCCGCAGGAAAGAACCATAATCTCTGAGAAGCGTATAAGGTTTTACCGGACGGGGATATAGTGCGGAGTCTACATAACTCATAAATTCTGGTTGCAGATGTTCCTGTTTGTTACGGTCTACCGAAAAGCGACGCTGCATTAGGTCGCGTGCAGCGTTGTAGCGGATTTCCTGTTCTGTGTAATAGCGGAACTTGTGCGAGAGAAGCGGATGATCATTGAGCATCTTTGCGCGATATTCTGATTTATGACGGATGATATCCTGCGTCTTTTGCAAATATTCCATATTATCCATTTTTTCTCCTTCGTCGTAGCCGATATATTCACTGAGTCCTTCGTGGGCCAGCAGTTCGTTGAGGATACGTGCCTTTTCTCCCATTACTAATTTCTTTTTGTCAGCGAAGTCCACATAGAGGAAATAGGTCTCTCCCGACTCTACGGATGTCCAGATAGTGGTACGTCCCCAATCGATGAACACGTTGTGGCTGTTCAATACAGGGAAACGGAGGGTAAATCTTCCCAGTGAGTCGATGGCGGTGGTATATTTTTCTTCTCTATCGGTGATCATGTCCGGCACAGCAACCTCGAAAGGACGTGTCGAAGGCAGGTTACGCAGGTATCCGATGAGAGTCACGCTATCCGTTTGATAACCATTGTCTACGAAAGGAGTGGTGTCAGCTACCGGATAATCGGGCAGATACTTGTCGTTACAAAGAACATATGTCTGTGCCTTTTCTTTTCCGACAGACAGGGTGCAGGAAGTTTCATCTTTACGAGTTAAACGTACTTTCAGTTGTTCCGTTCCATTTTTTAGGATGATGGTGGTTCGATTCTTTTGGATGTTTATCGACTCATAATCCCAAAATTGACATTGGTAGACAGCAAAGTCTTCGAAGAATCCGATGCGCCAGTCCCCGGTCGCTTGATTTATCCAACATCCGGCGAAAGCATATATTTCAGGGCGTGAGGCGATGGGAGAGACTTTTTCATTTTGCAGTTCAGCGGCTACGTTCATTGTTTTCGGCAGGGGGAAGCTGAGGTAAAGCAGTTTGTACGCTTCTCCGTTTTTGACGAGCAGGCGATATTCTTTATTGAGAAAATATCCGGCCGATAAGATATCCCATGTTTTTCCGTCATAGAGCAGTTTTCCGTCACGGGTGAATTCGTAGATTACTTTTCCGGATAATCCTTTCACCCATTTCTGATAAATACGGTCGGGCAATGTAAGGGGAGTGAGCGGTTCCGTGTGGTCGGGGACTTGCTTGCGGATACAGTTCTTCGGCTCTTTCCAGCCTTTGTACCAGATGGTGGCAGCGTCATTACCGGTAGGTGTGATACGGAATTCCGTCGTATCTCCTTTCTGATTGCGTAAATGGAAGAAGTAGCTGCCGTCAGCTTCCTGTTTTATCTGTTCGGCATAGAAAACGACGTAATAGTTCTCTACGAAATCCTCTCCGATGAGCGGACCGTTCCAGTCAGATACATTGTCTGCTTTAAATTGCCAGTAGCCTCGCAAAGGTTCGGGAATTGTCTGATAAGTGCCGGATTGGGCGAAAGCGATAGTCTGTGTGCTGCATAAAAGCAAAAGACCTATCAGGAGAAAACAGTGGGGGTGTCTCATAGGTGTGTTTTTATTTAAGTTAGTATTTCGATTTCTGACAAAGTTATTTTAATACCTGAATAATGAGGTGTGGTAAGTATATTATTTATAGTTGTTTAACTATTTTCTTCCCGATTCGTATCAAGATATTGAACTTGTCATTATCTTTGCAGCGTTATTTTAAACTCTTAATTTATATCGTGTTATGAGAGCTAAGAAGTTTGCATGCTGTTTGATGGTCATGTCATTGCTGGCAGGTATTTCATTTATTTCCTGTGGCAATAGCTCCAGGGCGAAAGTAGAAAGTGAAGCGGCACAGACAGGAGAGGAATTTAAGTCGTTTCTGGATAAATTTACTTCCAGTGCGGCGTTCCAATACACCCGTGTTAAGTTTCCGTTGAAGACACCGGTTACTTTACTGGCAGATGACGGGGAAACTGAGAAAACTTTCCCTTTTACGAAGGAAAAGTGGCCGTTGCTGGATAGTGAAACGTTGAAAGAAGAGCGTATCACCCAAGAAGAGGGCGGCGTTTATGTATCTAAGTTTACGCTGAACGAACCGGCACATAAAGTGTTTGAGGCTGGATATGAAGAATCGGAAATCGACTTACGTGTGGAGTTCGAACTGCTGCCCGATGGAAAATGGTATGTAGTGGACTGTTATACCGGCTGGTATGGATATGATTTGCCGATTGCAGAGCTGAAACAAACCATTCAGCACGTGCAGGAAGAGAATGCGGCTTTTAAAGAACTTCACCCTTAAGAGCAGGACCGGCAGAGAGCATATCGGTCATTATCTATAAGATATAGCACATAATTTGAACTATTTTGTACGATTTGAACCCCTCTTTCCAACAAAAGAGGGGTTTCTTTGCATTCGGGAGAAGAACAAGTGATCTCTCTCTGTAAATACCGGCTAATGATAAACCGATTTACCATCGGACCTAAAACGATATATTCTATGATAAAGCAATCTTTTACTCTGTCAGTGACAATGCTGATATTGTCTTTTCTCTGTCCGGCATTCCTCAATGCGCAGATAGTTACGGACGAGCGGATGTTCTCTTTTGAAGAGCCGCAGTTGCCTGCCTGTATAACCGGTGTTCAGTCTCGGTTGGGCATATCCGGTGCACATTATAAAGACGGAAAACATTCGTTGGAATGGACCTTCGAACCGAACGGGAGACTGGAACTCCGGAAAGACCTGAAGTTTGAAAAGAAGGACCCGACAGGAAAAGATCTGTATCTTTCCGCTTTCATCGTATGGATATACAATGAGCAGCCTCAGGACGCTGCTATCGAGTTTGAATTTCTGAAAGACGGCCGTAAGTGCGCTTCTTTCCCTTTCGGCATCAATTTCAAAGGCTGGCGTGCGGCATGGGTCTGCTATGAACGCGATATGCAAGGCACGCCGGAAGAGGGAATGAACGAGCTCCGCATCGTGGCTCCCAATGCAAAAGGACGCCTTTTCATCGATCATCTGATCACTGCGACAAAGGTGGATGCCCGTCAGCAGACAGCCGATCTGCAAGTGCCGTTTGTCAATGCCGGCACTACCAATCACTGGTTGGTACTCTACAAACACTCCCTGCTGAAACCGGACATCGAACTGACTCCCGTAAGCGACACGCAGCGGCAGGAAATGAAACTGCTGGAAAAGCGTTTCCGTGACATGATCTATACCAAAGGGAAGGTGACGGAGAAAGAAGCCGAAACCATCCGTAAGAAATACGACCTCTATCAGATAACCTATAAGGACGGGCAAGTGTCCGGAGTGCCCGTTTTCATGGTGCGCGCTTCCGAAGCCTACGAACGGATGATTCCGGACTGGGACAAGGATATGCTGACCAAGATGGGAATAGAGATGCGTGCCTATTTTGACTTGATGAAACGGATTGCCGTGGCTTACAATAACAGTGAGGCAGGATCACCGATCCGCGAGGAGATGAGGCGGAAATTCCTTGCGATGTACGACCATATCACCGATCAGGGAGTGGCTTACGGTAGTTGCTGGGGCAATATTCATCATTACGGATATAGCGTGCGCGGACTTTATCCGGCTTATTTCCTGATGAAAGATGTATTGCGGGAAGAAGGAAAACTGCTAGAAGCGGAGCGGACATTGCGCTGGTATGCTATCACCAACGAGGTATATCCCAAACCGGAAGGCAACGGCATCGATATGGATTCTTTCAATACACAAACCACCGGGCGCATCGCAAGCATTCTGATGATGGAAGACACGCCGGAGAAACTGCAATACTTGAAATCCTTCTCCCGATGGATTGACTACGGCTGCCGTCCTGCACCGGGACTGGCCGGTTCTTTCAAAGTGGACGGAGGGGCTTTCCATCACCGTAATAACTACCCTGCCTATGCCGTTGGAGGACTGGACGGGGCAACGAATATGATTTACCTTTTCAGTCGGACAAGCCTTGCCGTTTCCGAATTGGCACACCGGACAGTCAAAGATGTCCTGCTTGCCATGCGTTTCTATTGCAATAAACTGAACTTTCCCTTGTCTATGTCCGGGCGTCATCCCGATGGAAAGGGGAAATTAGTTCCCATGCACTATGCGATAATGGCAATTGCCGGAACTCCCGATGGAAAGGGCGATTTTGATAAAAAGATGGCATCCGCCTACCTGCGTCTCGTATCCTCCGATTCCTCTGATGCGGAACAGGCACCGGAATATATGCCGAAAGTATCGAACGCTCAGGAGCGTAAGATTGCCAAACGACTGGTGGAAAACGGTTTTCGTGCCGAATCCGATCCGCAGGGTAATCTCTCGCTAGGCTATGGCTGTGTATCCGTGCAACGGCGTGAAAACTGGTCGGCTGTGGCACGCGGACATTCACGCTACCTTTGGGCAGCCGAACATTATCTGGGACACAACCTCTATGGACGCTATCTGGCACATGGAAGTCTCCAGATACTGACAGCACCTCCGGGACAGACAGTGACTCCCGCCACCAGCGGATGGCAGCAGGAAGGTTTCGACTGGAACCGCATTCCGGGAGTGACTTCCATCCATCTCCCGCTGGACCTGCTCAAAGCCAACGTGCTGAATGTAGATACATTCTCCGGAATGGAAGAGATGCTTTATTCGGATGAAGCCTTTGCCGGCGGCCTGTCACAAGGAAAGATGAATGGCAACTTCGGAATGAAGTTGCACGAACACGATAAGTATAACGGAACGCATCGTGCGCGAAAATCCTACCATTTCATCGATGGAATGATCGTTTGTCTGGGCTCGGATATCGAGAATACAAACACGGATTATCCAACGGAGACGACCATCTTCCAACTGGCGGTGACAGATAAAGCGGCACATGACTATTGGAAGAATAATGCGGGTGAAGGAAAAGTATGGATGGATCATCTGGGTACCGGATATTATGTGCCGGTTGCTGCAAGATTCGAGAAAAACTTTCCGCAATACTCCCGTATGCAGGATACAGGCAAAGAAACGAAAGGAGACTGGGTATCATTGATTATCGACCATGGGAAAGCACCGAAAGCGGGAAGCTACGAATATGCCATTCTGCCGGGAACCGACCGGAAGACGATGACTGCCTTTGCAAAGAAACCTGCCTACAGCGTATTACAGCAAGACCGGAATGCACATATCCTTGAATCGCCTTCGGACAGGATAACTTCTTATGTGCTTTTTGAAACTCCCCAGTCACTGCTTCCCGGTGGATTATTGCAGCGTACGGATACGTCCTGCTTAGTGATGGTCCGTAAGGAATCTGCTGATAAAGTATTATTGACTGTAGCTCAACCGGATCTGGCATTGTATCGTGGTCCGAGTGATGAGGCTTTCGATAAAGACGGAAAACGTATGGAGCGCAGCATCTATTCCCGCCCGTGGATTGACAATGAAAGCGGTGAGATTCCTGTGACGGTAACTCTGAAAGGCAGGTGGAAGGTAGCGGAGACTCCTTACTGCAAGGTGGTATCCGAGGATAAAAAACAAACGGTACTCCGCTTCCTCTGTAAGGATGGAGCCAGCTATGAGGTAGAATTGGAGAAATAATCTTTTGTTCTGTGCTATGCTATCTGAATAATCAGATCCCCCCTAGAGCATTTACGGCCAAAGGAATCTGCTGTAATAGCAGCAATGAAAGCTGAGGAGCCTACATATCGCTTAGGCTCTCCACAGTGATTTGATAGCCGTTTTGCTCTCATGCTCTAACAAATGGTCTGTATCCCTTTATTCATCGTGGTTTTCGGTGTGGTAGCAACTGTGGTGGCAGGTATGAGGGCAAACGGTTGCTCTCACTCTGTCTCATCCTGATCTGTCTCATTTCTACAATGTTATCTTTTGACTTACAGGATGTTAATAGCTGATTTCTCAACTGTTAACGTTTGATCTCTCAGCCATTAATAATTGAGAAATCAGCTATTAATGACTGAGAGATCATCCATTATTGACTAATAAATGATTTAATGCTTCCTAAAAGAACAGATTAATTGAAACAACTGATACGGTTGAGTTCATCGGATCGGGCGGTCAAATCATCCTAATCGAGTATTTCTCCTGATTGTTTCAAGCGTCTGAAACTTTTTGAAACAAATTGCGACTGACAAATAAGTCAATAGTATCATTAATTCCCCTCCCTTCGGGAAGGAGGGGTGGCTGAAAGCCGGGGTGGTAGG
>ENA-OPXV01000397-OPXV01000397.1-human-gut-metagenome-genome-assembly--contig:-NODE-397-length-15097-cov-1.356602_pt1 | contig 15097 bp, 8 predicted proteins | sample MGYA00241770_ERZ502044 | MGnify/ENA primary metagenome ERZ502044 (study PRJEB25962, sample SAMEA1965852) | human gut metagenome | biome: human gut; feature: human-associated habitat; material: faeces...
TCGGGATGGTTTAGGCAGATCCCTCAACGCACGTAGATATAACTATTTATTCGAAGACAATACCAATACATACACCTTGGATATGGGCGAGAACAATAGCCAACGTACCAACTCTTCCACTTACAATGGAGAATTCGCGCTATTTGGTATGTTTGCCCGTGCAGACTATGGATATAAGGATAAGTATCTATTAACTGGTATTATCCGCCGGGACGGTGTTTCCCGTTTCTCGGAAAGTAATCGTTACGGAGTCTTTCCTTCTATCTCCGCCGGTTGGCGTATGTCAGAGGAGGCATTTATGGAACCAAGCCGAGATTGGCTGGACGACTTAAAGATACGAGCCGGTTACGGCGTCACGGGTAACTCAGAGATTCCTGTCGCGACTAATTTCGCTAATTTGTTCACGACCAGCACCTCCTATACGAATTACGACATGACCGGAGCGAACAATAGCGAGACAACCGGATTCCGCCTCAGTACCTACGGTAACACTGATACGAAATGGGAAATGACCAAGATGGTCAACTTGGGTCTGGACGCGACCTTCCTGAATGGTAAATTCAGCGGTTCATTCGAATGGTATACGAAGAAGACATCCAATATGTTGATACAAGCGGCCTACACCTCGATGGCCGGAGAATCCGGAAGCCCTTATATCAACTTCGGAGATATAAAGAACACTGGTTTCGACTTCATGTTTAATTACCGTGACCGAAAAGGAGACTGGGCATGGGATCTATCCTTGAATTTATCCCATTATAAAAATGAGGTCTTGAAACTCGCGGAAGCTGACGATTATTCTCTATGGGCTAGCGGTACGCGTATCGAAGGATACGTAACCCGTACGACAAAAGGACATGCCGTGTCTGAATTCTGGGGGTTGAAGCAAAATGGTTTTTATGAGTCCGTAGCCGATGTTATGGCAACCAAGCCATTTGGACAAAGTGATATCACAGAGGCAGACGCTGCCGCTTATGTCGGCCGCTTCCGTTTCGAGGACTTGAACGGAGACGGCAAATTGGATGATAGCGACCGGACCTTTATCGGCTCTCCTCATCCGGACTTAACCGGAGGCCTCAACGCCACGTTAACATGGAAAAACTGGGACTTTACTATGTTCTGGAACTTCTCTATCGGCAATGACTTATATAATAACACAAAATATTTTACCGATTTCTGGACTTTCAACGGTAATAAATCCTCACGCCTCAGAGATCAATCATGGACATTGAATGGCGATAACAGTAATGCTATCCTTCCTATGCTGAATACGGAAGATAACTATTCCGGAGCTTATTCTAGCTCTTATTACGTAGAAGACGCCTCCTTCTTACGCCTGAAAAATCTCGTATTGGGATATTCCTTGCCTAAGGAATTACTCAAGAAGGCTGGTATCCAGAATCTTCGCCTGTATTTACAAGCCGAGAATATCCTTACGATCACCGGATATACAGGCTTGGACCCAGAGTTTACCAACGCCTATTTACGGCAAAGCGATTCTGACACCGACGGAGCCGGACGTGTAGACTTAAAAAGAGGAGTCGATATGGGAGGCTGGCCTACAACTATGCGATTCTTATTGGGCGTGAATTTTACTTTCTAAATCCATTTACTATAAAAACGACTATTATGAGACATAAAATATTAATAGTAAGCGCAGTTGCTTTATTTACCTTGAGTTCTTGCGGTGAGGATTTTCTATATAAAGCTCCTCAAGGCAGTATTGACCAAGAAGCATTAACAAATGCTGAAGGGGTTGAGTTATTGGTGGTCAACGCTTATGCCGGTTTGACCCGGCCGACCGGATATGACAATATGTTCAACTGGGTATTCGGCGGTGTATACGGAGGTGACGCCAATAAAGGCTCCGAATCCAATGACCAATCCGTATTGAACTCCGTAGAGACGTATGCTGTCACCGCCACAAACGATTATTTACTGAATAAGTGGAAAGACGCGTATTATGGAGCACAACGTTGCAACTTAGCGCTCAATGTGATGAAAGAAGCGGCAGATATGGACGAGACGACCAAGGCCAACCGGACCGCGGAGCTGAAATTCTTACGTGCCCTATTCATGTTCGAAGGGGTAAAGATTTTCGGACCGACCGGCATGCCCTATATCGATGAGACGATCGCCGCTGAAGAAAACGATCCGAAAGTTCATAACGGTACGGATATCTATCCTAATATTTTAGCAGACGTAGAAGCGGCCATTGAAGGATTGCCCGAAAAACAGACCGAAGTGGCACGTCCTACGAAAACAGCGGCAAAAGCGTTAAAGGCTAAAATACTGATGCAGCAAGGTGATATGGCAGCCGCCAAACCCATCTTGGCCGATATTATCGCAAACGGATTAAGTCCTAAAGGAGAGAGATTGGCCTTACAAGATGATCTGGACGCAAATTTTAACGCAACTACCGAAAATGGGAAAGAGTCTATCTTTGAGGTACAATTCTCTGTCGGAGCCAATAATAACGGGAATTACGGATTTTTACTGAATTATCCTCATAACACAGGCCCCGGTGGATGTTGCGGATTTTATCAACCCTCTTACGAATTGGTAAACTCATTCCAAGTAGACGAAAATGGGCTTCCTTATCTTGAGGGAGAGTACAGAAATAAAAAATCCGTGACAGAACGTGTTACCGATTATGATTACATCTCTAAGAATGATAAGACGATCGCCGTAGACCCTCGTCTAGATTTCGCCGTAGGACGTATGGAGATTCCTTATAAAGATTGGGGATTGCCCGCTAATGATTGGGTACGAAATGTAAGCAGCGGTGGGGTATTCCTACCCAAAAAGCATGTCTATAGCAAAGCGGAACAGGATGCCGGATTAGCTGGCTCCACCTATTCATCCGGCTGGGCTCCCGGTTCTGCCATGAATTTACAATATCTATGCCTACGTGATTGTAAATTGTTATATGCGGAATGCCTAGCGAACGACGGAGAATTAAGTGCCGCCATGCAGCAAGTAAACGATATCCGTGAACGTGCAGCCAAACCGGACAATATCATTTATTTGGAAGACGGAACGCCTGCCGCCAATTATTTGGTGAAACCTTATCCATCCAGTCACGCCGCATTCAGCAACAAGGAAACTTGTATCAAGGCGATTCATATGGAACGTAAGCTGGAACTTGCGATGGAAGGACAACGATTTTTCGATCTGGTTCGTTGGGGAGGTGATTATATGAACAAGGAATTGACGGCATATATAAATTATGAGAAGCAATACCTAACTAAATTCTATGGTGTATCCGCTCCAACCGCTTCTAAGACGATGTTCCCGATTCCCGAGACAGAGATCCAGACCGCAGGAAACGATGAGAACGGCCAAGCTTATCTGGTACAAAATGATGCTTGGAAATAGTCCAATCTCATCCTTCTTATAAACAGAAAGGCGGGCTTCCCGAAAGAAAGTCCGCCTTCACGATTCTTTGTATCTACATTAAATAGAACGTCCCTTGAACACATTCGACTCGCTCGAAGGATAGAGATTTCCCGTAAAGGATATACGGTTGCTATTAAAGTTAGGTGATACCGTGGCAGTACATTTATTCGTACCTTTCGCCATACGGAACGTAACCCTAGCGGATACCGCTACACCCTGCACATTCATCTCGTACATAACGTTTCCTTTTTTGTCAGTCTTCATCTGTACACCGGAAGTTGTTCCATCAACCGTTATACCTCCTATTCCGTTAGGACCGGCCGCCGGAGTATTAAACGCTAACTGAATGGTAGCCTTCTCACCCTTCACCGAAACGAAGTTCGTGTTCGGAGTAACATAAACAAAACTACCGCGCTTAAACTCTATACGATCCGCTTCCAATACGAAATCCTTATTCTTCAAAGCTTGCACCGCTTGTTCAAACAATGCGTTAGCCTCGGCTTCCTCCGCAGCTTTCTTCGCTGCCTTCTCTGCTTTCTTTGCTTCTTTCTCAGCCTGCTTCGCAGCTTTCTCCGCTGACTTGTCCTGCTGTGCCATCATCGACCCTGCACCAAATAATAAAACGGCGAGCAATAATACAATCTTCTTCATATTAACTCATTTTTAAAGGTTTGTCTATAAAAGTACTTTTATACATACAATAAAAATACAATTAACATCGACATAAGTTCATCTTTAACCCTTATTTTTCACGTTTTTAACATGATACCATAAAAAGCCCCATGCGGTTACCGCCGCAATGAAATCGGAGAAAGGTTGCGCTAGCCAAACGCCATCCAATCCCCAGATCGGAGGAAATAGCAGGATAGCCGGTATCAGGAATAAAACCTGCCGACTTAGACTCAGAAACATCGCTTTCCATGCGACACCGATACTTTGAAAAAACTGGCTGATCGTAATCTGGGAACCGACAACGAAAAAGACCAGCATCGTCAGACGTAATCCATTGTCCGTAATCGACACCAATTCGGCATCCGTCGAGAATACGCTAACGATCAGTCTAGGGAATAATAAACTGACGATACATCCTACCCCTGTAATCAAGGTCGATACTATAATAGACAACCGCAAGGTAGCCAATACCCGGTCATGATGCCCAGCGCCATGATTAAACCCGACAATCGGTTGCATCCCTTGGGCGATACCGATAATCAACATAACCAGCAGCATGGCGATACTGGAAATAATACCGCTGGCACCAATCGCCAAATCGCCTCCATTCTCTTTCAACGCATGGTTCATGATCACCACAACCACACTGCCCGCCAGCTGCATGGAAAATGGAGACATGCCGATCGTAAATATATTCCAAATAATGGGACCTTTCAACCGGAAATATTTCGTATGGAAACGTACAATACTATCCTTGCTGATAAAATGACTCATCACGAAAGCGGCACCGGCGGCCATGGAGATCACCGTAGCGATAGCGGCACCCTGTATCCCCATATCCAGCCAGAAGATAAAGATCGGGTCTAGGATCACGTTCAATACGGCACCGATCATCATCGTGAACATCGCCTTTTTCGGATATCCAGAAGCACGCATCACGGCATTAAAGCTAAAGCTTAATGTAGCCAGCAAATTACCCGGGATAGCGATATATAAATAGTCTTTCGCATAAGGTATCGTCTGCTCACTTCCTCCGAACCACATTAACAAATCATCCAAGAAAATCATACTGGGGATAATCGTCAAGGCTCCGATAATGAATGTCAAAGTGAAAGCGTTTCCTAATACGTTATCTGCCAGATCATTCGCCTTACGGCCTAGATGAATGGAGACCCTTGTAGCGGCTCCCGCACCGATCAACATTCCAAATGCCTGCATAAAGAGTAGTATCGGGAAAGTCAAAGTCAATCCGGAGATAGCTAGCGCACCCACTCCTTGTCCGATAAATATACGATCTACGATATTATAAAGAGCATTAACCATGGTCCCGATAACGGCGGGAATCGCATAATGTACCAACAAACGGCCTATATTCTCATTTTCCAGCCGCCATGTAATCTCATTTGACATATATAACTTATGATTTATGAATTATGATTGAGATCATCTCCGCCACACTTCCTACGATTCTCGTGCCCTCTTCCGCAGGGAACTGAATACGCAGGCTATCCGGAGCATTACAATAAACACTTATATAATCCTCGCTAACCGACGAGGGCTTAAAGCCATTCCGGATCAAGGCATTCCCAACCCAATAAGAAGTCATAAAATCCCCCGCAACCCCAATAAGCTTTGTTGGAGCTACCGTATTCAATTTCCCGGTATTCGGATCAAACACGATTCCTTCCTTACTGAAGAACGTCGCAAACGCTCCTCCCATAATCAGGTCTTCCGGCGTTCCGCAAGCCATCGGACGTTTTTTCTCTTGCAGCCACAGGCAATCCCCCAACTGGATCGCCAAATCAAGATCATGCGTCGATAGCAGAATCGCTTTTTGTTGCTCTACCGCTAAAGTATGTAACAAGACCATAGTCTCTATCCGACTTGTCACATCTAAAAAGGCCGTCGGCTCATCCAACAATATGATGGGGCATTGCTGTGCCAGCGCTTTGGCGATCATGGCTTTCTGACGCTCGCCATCACTAAGTTCCGACACATAATTATAAGCCTTATGAGCGATACCGGCGGCAGCAAGCGATTCCTCGATAATCCTGCGATCTTCCTGCCTTAATTGTCCGAAAAAGCCGGTATAGGGATGTCTTCCTAAAGAGACCAACTCGTAAACCGTTATTCCACCGGCATTTGTCTTCTCTGTCAAGACAACTCCCACCAACCGTGAGAAATTACCTTGTGAATAAGAATTCAGCGGCTTCCCCATTAGCTCGATTTCTCCTCCCAGAGGAGGTTGAAAACCACATAATGTCCTCAATAAGGTAGACTTTCCCGCTCCATTTAATCCGAGAAGACAGGTCACTTCACCCGGATATAGATTCAGATCCAACGCATCATGCACGCGCTTTTTCTGTCCGCCTTTCAATATATACCCAATACTTAAATCACTTGTCTTTATCACAGGGATCCGTTCCATAGCCACTAATTAAAATATTGAATATTTTTCCGGTTCACGATTACGTAAATAATAACAGGCGCCCCAAGCATAGGGGTAACGGCATTCAATGGCAGGATCGTATTACTGCCCGGTACCACCATCAGCATATTACATAGAAGAGCAACGCAGGAACCTGTCAGCATTGTAACTGGCACCAACATCTTATGATTGGAAGAGCCTAACATCAACCGGGCGATATGTGGAACTGCTAATCCGACAAAGGAAATGGGGCCGCAAAAAGCAGTAGTTGTAGCCGTTAATATTCCCGTACACAAAAGAATCACGATCCGTGTTCGTTTGATCTGGATACCTAAATTAGCAGCATACATTTCTCCCAATAATAAGGCATTCAAAGGCTTGATCAGCAAGATTGCTAATAACAGCCCGATTAACGCACAAGTTCCAAAGAATGGTAATTGTTCCAAGGATACACCGGAAAAATTACCAAGCCCCCACATCACGAACGCATGTACCCGGTCTGTAGATGAATAATAATTCAAGATAGAAATAACCGAAGAAGCTAGATAGCCAATCATGATTCCGATAATCAGAAGCATGACATTATTCTTCACTTTTGCCGAAAAATAGATAATCAGTCCCAGTATCACGCAAGCCCCCACAAAGGCCGCGAGGATTACCGCCATATATCCGCTGATCGGCCAATCCGTGAACTGCCCCAACGTACCACCGAAATAGAGCATGATAGCGGCTACTCCAAGATTAGCGCCATCACTAATGCCCAATATGGAAGGTCCCGCCAACGGATTCCGGAACAATGTCTGTAATAGCAACCCGCTGGTAGCCAAGGAAGCCCCCGCCAATAATGCGGTTATAGCCTGAGGCAAACGAGATTGCAACACAATATTCTGCCATGCGATCTTATCAGATCCCTTCCCCAGCAAAATATCCATCACGTGATCCAAAGGAATCGGTACGGCCCCATACGCCAGCCCCCCAACAAAAAGCCCCAAAAGAACCACCCCTAATAACGGATAAAAAAGTAGCGCTTGTTTGTTCATGGCGCAAAGGTATACAAAAAAGCGGAGTTATACAGTGAATGGTAAATCAATAAAAAGGCCATCCCTTACAGTAAGAGATGGCCTAAATTATTCTTAGTTATCCGATTCTTTTATTTTGAGAATGCCGCATAACCCGGATTCTGTTTTAAGTTCGGATTCACCTGCCAAGCATCCTGCGATACAGGTAACAACTTCAAGTAGTCATCAGCTTTACGCTCACAATTAGATTGCGGCCACATTCCTGTAGTGAAACATCCGAAACGGATATCATCCTGACGGGAATAAACCTCCCACGCTAATTCCAAACGACGTTCCAATTGTACTTCCTTCAAAGTTACAGTCGCATAATTATGGTCGCTATTGCCATATCCTCTCTCACGAATCGTATTCACCAAAGCGGTAGCTTCACTAACACTTCCCCCTCCGCGTAACAAAGCTTCAGCTTTCATTAAATAGATATCCGCCAAACGGAAAATATGGAAATCATTTCCCATAGAACTTGTCAAATCCGAAGCGAACTCCCACTTGAAGCAACGAGCTCCATCATGCTGTTCCACGGCACTCCAATTGGTTCCATCATATTCCATGCCCGGAATCATGTTCACATCGATCGTATGGTTCAATTCGTTGTTATGATCGGTCATAATCGGCTTGCCTGTTGATTTGTCTATCATCAAGCCAGTCAAGAACGTACCGTCCAAGCGAGCGTCTTCCTCATCGAACAAACGTACATACTCCGGTTGAGCGCAAATACCATTCCAAGTACCACTAGCGGTAATACCCAAAGACAGATAATCTTTATAATGCAACGTATTATTGTGCAACTCATTCTTCACGTTTCCATCATTACCCGTATCACTGCTAGAGAACGTAGCGGCCAAGATAGCCTCCTTTGAATTCTCATTTGTCACGGAGAAGTTGTCTTTCCAATTAGGCTCTAAGATATATCCCATAGCCATCACCTTATCACAGTTATCGATAACTTTCTGATAAGCGTTACCGGAGAACGTAACCCCCCAAGCCTCAGCGTTCAGATACAGTTTTGCCAACAATGAATAAGCGGCACCCTGCGTAAATGAACCATAATTCTCAGTTGTAGCCGGAGGACAGATATCCTTGATTTCCTCTACTTCCTGAATCAACCAATCAAATACTTCCTGACGGGAAGAATTCCCCGGGAATACTTTATCCGTAGGGTGGAACTCCGTCAGCAAAGGAATATTTCCCCAATAATCCATCATCACATAGATCCAGAAAGCACGGACACCACGCAAGTCTGCCACGTCTTGAGCCTTCTCCTCTTCGGTAAGGATCTCTGAGTTCTGCAATTTACGGATAGCCTCGTTACAAGTACCAATCGCTTCTGTGGCCGCTTTCCATGCGCTTTTAACTCTTGAGGTCTGAGAGGTCCATGTATGCATATAGATTTCCCGGTATTGACCACCATCATACCAGTCACCACCTCGACGAGTCGGAGTCACAGCCATAGAACCGGAGCATTCGGACAAATGCATATACTCTGTCCAAAACTTCTTCATCGTATTATGTGAGTTACCGATCAAAGCATTCAACTCGGCCGTTGACTGGCCAAAATCATCAGCGGGCAACTTGTCATATACTGTTTCATCCAAGTCCATACAGGAAGAAAGTCCTCCTAATAAAAACAATCCAGTTATAAATGATAATATAGTTTTCCGTTTCATAATAAGCTTATCTTTTTAATTAGAATGTTAAGTTAACACCAAATGTAAATGAACGTGCCTTCGGCATGTAGTTACGAGGTTCAATACCCGGAGACAAACCTGCGTTGTCATCGCTAGCCTCACCACGGAAATTCTCAACTTCTGGATCCAATCCTTTATAACCTGTAATCACGAATAGATTCTGACCGGCTACAGATAAGCGCGCCTTCTCCAACCAATCGATTTTCTTCGTATTGAATGTATAACCAATCGATAAGTTATCCAATCGCAAGAATGAAGCGTTTTCTACATAATAAGAACATACACGAGAGTTTTCACTTAATGTCAACAGATTATCGTTATCCATTACATTCGTTCCATCGATATATGTATTATTACCGTAAGCTGCCAATGGGTTGTTCAATACCTTATTGCCAATTGTTCCACGGAAGAAGAAACTTGCGTCCCAGTTTTTCCAGTTGAATGTGTTATTCCAACCATATGTCAAATCAGGTTGAGCGTCACCAACATACGTACGGTCATCATCCGTGATCTGTCCGTCACCATTTATATCCTCAATGATAAATTTACCATTCTCATCAAGGCCATTACATTTCAGCATGAAGAACTGTCCGACCGGGCGACCTTCCTCAACTACGTGTGAAGTCACACCTGAAGCACCGCGAATCCAAGGATCACCCACGTAAACACGTCCCGTAGAGAACAATTCATTAGACAGTTTTGTGATCTCATTCTTGTTATGAGCAAGATTGAGAGAGGTTGTCCACGTAAAGTCCTTATTACGGATCACGTCTAAGTTCAATAAGATCTCAACACCTGTATTCTTCATATCACCTACATTCGCTTGAATCTGATTGTATACGTAAGTAGGAGTAGAAACCTCATAGTTGTAAAGCATATCTTTCGTACGCTTGTCGTACCATTCGATCGTACCGCTCAAACGACTATTGAACAAGGTGAAGTCCAAACCGATATTTAACATAGCAGTCTGCTCCCATTTCAAGTTCGGGTTCGCGTTCTGTGAAGGACGGAAAGCTGTCGGCCAAGATCCGTTGTTATAATAAGTACCAGAAGCTGAATACAAATCCAATGACTTATAAGGTCTCAAACCATCTTGGTTACCGGTAATTCCGTAACCTGCACGTAATTTCAAATCATTGATCCACTTCGTATCTTTCATGAAAGACTCTTGGCTGATACCCCAAGCAGCGGAAACTGAAGGGAAAGTACCCCACTTATGGTTAGCACCGAATTTGGAAGAACCATCTCGGCGAACCGTAGCCGTAATCATATACCGCTCTTTAAAGCTATAATGCGCACGAGCGAACAAAGAGATCAGTTTATATTCATTCCGGCTGGAAGTAACATTACCGATCTTCAGCAAGTTTCCGGATTGGATATTATCAGCGCCCATCGATCCTACGGCGAAATTCGTAGCCTCCGATTTCTGGTCGGCGTACAAGTTATTTTCCCAAGAATAACCAACGATAGCATCGACCTTATGCTCCTCTGCCGAGCCAAAAGCTTTCGTATAATTAGCGGTCCACTCTAACAAGTTACGATCCCATAGTCTATTACGACGGATTGCCTTACCCGTATCACCCTGTCCACGAGAGTTCCGAGGATCTTGCCATTCGCTATAGTCAGATGAGAAACGGCTCTTATACAGGTTCACCTTGGTTGTCAGTCCATCCAAAATAGAGAACTGTACATCACCTTGTCCATAGAAGTAGTTATTAGCTGCTTTCTTATAGTTCTGATCTTGGTTCTGAACCGGGTTACCTTGATCATAATTGTGGTTGGCATCCGTGAAATAAGAGCCGTCCGCATTATAAACCGGATAAACCGGAAGCATATTGTAAGCCAAGATATAGTCATCAGAAAACGGCATCTGCATATCCGTCAGCGTTGCGGCACCCGTTAATCCAATACGTAAACGGTCGTTGATAGCACGTTGCTGGAACTGGAAACGGAAGCTATGACGAGTCATGTAGTTATCGCGAGCCACACCGTTACGATCCAAGAAAGTATAAGAAGCACGATAATTACTCTTAGAAGAACCACCCGACAAAGAAAGAGCGTGTTGTTGAGAAACACCTACACGAGTCATCTCATCGAACCAATCCGTGTCCGAGTTGTACTTATCATAAGTAGAGATATCTTTACCCAACGCCTTATTAGCGGCACGCCACTCAGAAGCGTTCAACATGTCGGGCTTGTTCGCAATGGTAGAGGCGGTAAGATAACCATCATAATTGATCTGGGTTCTGGAACCGGAACCTCTCTTCGTTGTGATCAAGATTACACCACCAGCGGCACGAGAACCGTAAATAGCGGCAGAAGAAGCATCTTTCAATACAGAGATTGACTCAATATCCGAAGGTGATACAGTAGACATATCACCACCCGGAACACCATCGATCACGATCATCGGGCCTTGGTCGTTCTGCAAGGTAGAAGTACCACGTAATTGAATCTGGGAACTACGAGTTACATCACCGGAACCAGACGTAATAGTCAGACCCGCTACCTTACCTTGCAGCAAGTCGGACGCGTCACGATTCACTCCTTTATTAAAATTTTCCTCGGAAATGTTCGCTACGGAACCGGTAATCTCCCTACGAGTCTGCGTACCATAACCGATAGCTACAACCTCTCCCAGATTCACGACAGAGGCACCAAGCTTAACATCTACGGCAGAGCGCCCTTTCACAGCTTCCTCTACCGAGTTGTAACCGATAAAAGACACTTGGAGAATTGCTTTTTTCAGGTCATTCACACTAAGGGTGTAGTTACCGTCAATATCAGTGATGGTACCGTTGGTAGTACCTTTTTCCACGATATTCGCCCCGATAATAGGCTCACCTAGTTCGTCCAGAACTTTTCCTTTAACAGCGCCTGACTGGGCAAAAGCGGCTGTCATGCAAAAAGACATTAACACGGAAAGTATGGCTACATTCCAGTGTTTGAAAGAATCAAAGATTTTCTTTCGTTGCATAATTACTTAATTTTTAGGTTAACGATCATTTAATTCACAAATACAATTGAGAATTTCCATGGCAAATGTAACTTAATTTTTTAAAATAAACTATGATTATGTAAAAAAGTAAGGAAAATCAAACAGGAGGTCTTTCGGTAGATCAAAATAAATGTCAACGGATAAACCTAAAGAGTGACGTTTTCATTTCGATAAGCCACTTATAGTGACACATCCTTTTCCCCGACAGGCTCATCTACAAACATAAATAAGGAGAAAATCGTTTCTTTAGTGGTTTTAAGGTAGAAAAAGAGTACTTTTCCCTCGATTACAACCCTGTTGTAAGATACTTACAGTAGTATTATAAGGTACTTACGGTAGTGTTGTAGCATACTTCCGACTGTGATTCGCATCACTTCCGAATGAAAAACCAATCACTTCCGAATAAAAAAGCCTCCTTTTACTTGTTAAGCAAGAAATAGAGGCTCTCTTTTTCGCTGGAAGAAAAGGGAGGGAAACGATATACATCTACAAGACAAGGTGTTGCCATTATTTTCATTCAATTTCGGAAGCCTTACGCCCATAAGCCCGGAAAAATCGATTCTTCGGGACTTTAAAATACAAAATGTCAATTTGTCAATCTCCCTTTATCCTTGTCTATAGTTCTGGACGGACTACGCTAAAATCTATCTCTCCATCCTCTCCTTCTCCTTTATCAACCCATTCCGATAGGCGTAAAGAAGTTTCTCCAAGTCCTTGATCTGGCTTTGAAGATCCGCACCCTTATCCGTATCTTTCACCATCTGGCGATGGGAGCTTAATTCTACCACGATCGTGGTGGATTTGATATCCAAGCCTTCCTCGATCGCTTTCGCCCGGGATTCGAAGGGTTCGTGTTGCACAAGCTGGAAACCACGGGAGTGATATACTAATGTATAGCCCGCGATACCGGTTTCCAAATGATACGGACGGGAGAAACCGCCATCGATTACCAACATCTTGCCATTCGCCTTAATGGGATTCTCACCTTGATTGGAACGGACAGGGACATGTCCGTTGATGATATGCCGATGCATACCGGTCACCCCAAACTCATCCAATATCTTATCACAAATTTCCTCTTGCTCTCGTAACGTATAATAAGCGCCTTTTTCCTCCTTATGAGTCTCGGCCTCTTCGATAAAGGCACGCTCGAAAGTAGCCATCTTGCTTTTATCGAATAACGGGGAGTCCTTGCCGCCCCAAAGATACCAGATATAATCATGCGCATATTCCACTTCTTCCTGTTCCCCGGTCTTGAAATAAGCCGTACGGATCAGTTGGTCTACACGGTCCAACAAAGCACGGCCCTTATAATCCTGCCCCAAGATACGTACTGACTTAAATGTACCATCCGGATTCATCGGGATAGAGGCATGAAACAGTAAATTGGAATTACAAACCTGATACATTCCCCCATGCCGGAAGAAACAACGCATATGCTTTTTCATCTTCTCGCTGCTCTCAAAAGAATGCAATATCTTTCGGATCAAATCCTCTTCCTCAATAGAAAGACGATACGGATCTTTCGGGTCTAAAGTAGGCCAGTTAGTATCTTTAAGCGTATAATCCTTTCCATCGATATGAACCACTCCCCGCTTCAGATCGATATGGTGCAACAACATCCGGTCATCCATCTCAAACTCCGGACGACGGCGGATGATCTCACCCTCCAGCTTGAACTGGATGATGGTGATCGCCTTGTGCATCTGGGCGATCAAACGGGTGGTCTTCTCATCCATTGCATTATCGGCGAACTTTGTTTTCGGCATGAATAACGCGCAAGGATCATCCCCATACGTCTCCATCGCGAAAGCGGCCAACGGCAAAAGATTGATACCATATCCATCTTCTAAGGTAGCCATATTACCAAAGCGTAAACACATACGAATCACGTTGGCGATACTTACCAAATTACCGGAAGCGGCTCCCATCCACAAGATATCATGATTACCCCATTGAACATCGAAATTATGGTAATCGCAAAGGATATCCATGATCAGATGAGCGCCCGGACCCCGATCGTAAATATCGCCGATGATATGTAACAGGTCGATTGTCAACCGTTGGATCAAGTTACACATAGCGATAATGAAATCGTCCGCACGTCCCGTGGAGATGATCGTACAAATAATCTGATCCACATAAGCGGATTTATTCGGCTCTACGGAAGACTCGTGCAATAACTCCTGAATAATATAGGAGAACTCCTTGGGTAAAGCCTTACGTACTTTCGAACGGGTGTATTTGGAGGACACGTTCCGGCAAACACGTACCAATTGATTCAAGGTAACTTGATACCAATCTTCCAGATCTTGCTCTTGGCTCTTGATCAGTTCCAGCTTATCCTCCGGATAATAAATCAAGGAACAAAGCTCCTTCTTCTCGGATTCCCGGAGCGTATTACTGAAAATCTCGTTCACCTTGCGCTTTACGGCACCGGAAGCGTTTCTCAGCACATGGCTAAAGGCTTGATCCTCGCCATGCAAATCACTCAAGAAGTGCTCCGTACCCTTCGGTAGGTTCAAGATCGCCTCCAGATTAATGATCTCCGTGCTGGCATCCGCGATCGTCGGGAAACTCCGTGCCAACAATTGCAAATACCGTAAATCGTTTTGTACAGATTCGGCTATAATATCTTTTGTCATCTTATCTCTTATTTATACGCGAATATAAATAGATCCGGTCATTTAAACCGAACCTGCTCCGGTTTATTTTTCTCGGCTACTTGCTGGATCTCATAGGGGCTGACCTCTACGGCACCTTTCGTCAATTCCGGAATATTGTAGGAATACAACTGATAGTCATACTTATCCGGATCTTCTTGAGGCAATAAGAA
>ENA-OPXV01000400-OPXV01000400.1-human-gut-metagenome-genome-assembly--contig:-NODE-400-length-14999-cov-1.558217_pt1 | contig 14999 bp, 4 predicted proteins | sample MGYA00241770_ERZ502044 | MGnify/ENA primary metagenome ERZ502044 (study PRJEB25962, sample SAMEA1965852) | human gut metagenome | biome: human gut; feature: human-associated habitat; material: faeces...
CCTATCGGGTATCGTCTGAATCTCTCGTCCATCTAAATTACATTTTTATATGAAACATAGACAAAGATAGAACTAAATAGGGGAAAATCAAAGATCAAAAAGTATATTGTTGTTTTCTTCCATTTTTATTTTCGTATTTCTTTTCACATAATATACTCTTGTTTTCTTCCCATATTACGATACATTCTTTTAGCTCCTCACCTGTTTTATTTCTATTTGTGTATATATCGGTCTCATGGTGAAAAAATGACCTTCTTAAAAAGGGAATATTTAAACAGTCAGGAAGGCGCTAATGCCAACATCATATAAATATAGAATGAAAAAGCTTCGGCATTTGTAACTATGATATTTACTCTTTTTATGAATTGGATGGTTTTGTGATTAAATTGAAGCTGTCTTGATCTTAAACTGGTTATTTGGTAACTTTATTGAAATTTGATGATTCATTATGCTATTGTTATCATGTTTGTTATTGTCGATAAACTAGAGAAAAATAGCCTCCCTATGCCTCTTTTATTACTTTTTTGCCAGTGATAAATAAGTTCCTCGGTGAGGAAAGAGTCGTTGGTTTAAAAGGAACATCCCGTTGGTTTTAAACCAATGAAGGTTTTGTTGGTAAGAAAAGATGCATATTTCACGTACTTTTATGTAATATTAGTCTATGTTTCTGCATATTATTACACTTATTTATGCGAATTATTTGCTGGTTCACTATTTTTTGATTAACTAAATTTCTAATATAATCTTAAAAATCGAACATTGCTGTCTCTTTTTCAAATTTGGTATCAGATGAAATAAGACAATTATTGAAAATTAATTGAAAAAGAATAAATCTTTAAACTTTTATTCCTTACTTTGTTATTTATACAGATATATATCAAACTTAAACTGGAAAGATTATGAAAATAAGGCAGATTTGTATGCTGGTGCTGTTATGTCTGGGAGTGATTCCGGCAGTGCAGGCACAAACTTACGACAAATTATGGAAACAAGTGGAGCAGGCAGAAAAGAAGAGCCTGCCTGAGACTGTGATAAAACTGACTGGCGAGATTTATCAGAAAGGGGAGAAAGAAAAGAACTCTCCACAAATGCTGAAAGCGTATATGTGGCGGATGAGATACCGGGATATGCTGACCCCAGATAGCCTGTATACGAACCTGAATGGTTTGGAACTGTGGGCAAAGCAAACTGACCAACCCATGGACCGAGCTGTATTACATTCGCTGATAGCCGAGATTTATTCAATGTATGCTTTTAACAATCAATGGCAACTCCGGCAACGGACAGAGATTGTAGGTGAAGCTCCTTCGGCAGATATGAGGGAGTGGACAGCAAACATGTTTGTAGAGAAAGTGAGAACAAACGTAAGGGAAGCAATGGCGGATTCCGTACTATTGCTTAACACATCTTCACGTACTTATATTCCTTTTGTTGAGTTGGGCGAAACAAGTGAATACTATCATCATGATATGTATCATCTGCTGGCTACCCGCGGTATTGTAGCTTTACAGCAGGTAGCGGGATTGGATCGTGCCACTCCGGTGGAAGATATTTCGGAAGATTCGTCTGCTGAAAAAGAATCTTCGGTGAAACAGGATATTATAGCAATTTATGGAAATATGATTGCTGCTTATAAAGCATCCGGTTTGAAAGAAGGCTATGTGTTGACAGCGCTCAGCTATTTAGAGTGGAGACGTGATTCAGATAGAAACATCCGGCCTTTCGGACTGAAGAAAGGATTGTCGGGATTAACAGAAGATACCTACGTTACTGCACTGAATGAACTGAAAAGCAGATTTAAATCAGAGAGTATTTGTGCTGAAGTTTATTTGGCCCAGGCTCGCTATGCGATTGAAAAAGAACAGCAAACGTCAGCTTTGCAGCTTTGTGATGAGGCCATCCGTTTATACCCCGGTTATCGTAGAATTAACGCTCTGAAGAATTTGCGCGAAGATATCCTGTCACCGTTTCTGAATGTAACTGCGGCTGCAACAGCTTTCCCTGGTGAGGAAATCGAAATAAGAGCTTCGCACAAGAATCTGGATGGATTTACACTTCGTCTTTATCAGGCAAAGAAGTTGATAAAGGAACAGCACTTTGCAGTTCTTCGTCCCGAAGACTACCGGACGCAGGATACGGTATTTACCTTTAAAGCGCCGGAAGTCGGACAATATGTAATGCGTATCGTTCCGGATATTCGTGCCAAGAGAGACAGTGAAAGCAAATTCAATGTGACACGTTTCAAAGTATTGACCTGCCGTTTACCGGGAAATCAATATGAGGTAGTGACGCTGGATGGACAAACGGGACACCCTATACCGAATGCGAAAATAACTCTTTATACGAATGACGAAAAAGTATTGCAGGAATATACAACCGGGGCAGATGGCAAAGTTGTCTTCCCCTGGAAATCCGAATACAGATATTTGAAAGCTGCTAAAGGTATCGATACCGGTATGCCGTTTCAAAGCATTTACGGTGGAAGTTATGGATATTACGGAGATGAAAACAAGGTCTCCGAAGGAATGACTTTGTTGACGGACCGTTCTTTGTACCGTCCCGGTCAGACCGTATATGTGAAAGGAATTGCCTATGTACAGAAATCTGATACGGCAAATGTACTTCCGAACAAGGACTATACTGTTGTTTTGATGGATGCAAATAATCAGGAAGTTGGACAGAAAGCGGTTCGTACCAATGAATTCGGCTCGTTTACTGTCGATTTTGCATTGCCATCCGCTTGTCTGAATGGGATGTTTTCGTTGAAAGCTGGCGAGGGAAGAACGAATATTCGCGTGGAGGACTATAAACGTCCGACGTTTGATATTACTTTCGACAAGCAGCAGGGCAGTTATCAATTGGGCGATAAGGTAGAGGTGAAAGGTAAGATACAGTCTTATAGCGGTGTGTTGCTGCAAGACCTTCCGGTAAAATATACAGTGAAGCGTTCTGTTGTCGATCTTTGGAGACTGGCGGAAAGTACGCAGATTGCTTCCGGTGAGGTAATTGCCAATGAGGACGGGGAATTTACGATTCCGGTTTTTTTGGAAGAAAATAACGCCTATAAGAATAATACCAGAATCTATTACCGCTACTCGATAGAGGCTACTGCAACCAATGTAGCAGGTGAAACACAGTCGTCTGCAGATGTGATAGCAGCAGGTAACCGTTCACTGATTCTACAAACAGAATTAAAAGAGAAGACCTGTAAGAATCAACCGTTTAACACTGTATTTAAGGTACAGAATCTGAATGGGCAGCCTGTTGAAGTAAAAGGTACATTCTCCCTCTATCAGGCGAAAGATGCGGACTTCAAGCAACTGGACGAGAATCCGGCTGCAACAGGTACATTTACTTCCAACGAAGAAATGACGATTGAGTGGGGAAACCTTCCTTCCGGACCGTATGTGTTGAAAGCAGTCGTAAAAGATGGACAGGGCAAAGAAGTGACGGCTGAGGCCAACACCATTCTTTTCTCCCGCGAAGATAACCGTCCGCCGGTAGAAACGACCGTTTGGTTCTATGAGGCAAATACGGAATTTGATGCAACGCATCCGGCCGTGTTCTGCTTCGGAACTTCGAAAAAAGATGCTTATGTGATGATGAATGTATTCTCCGGTAATAAGTTGCTGGAAAGCAAGACTATGAATCTGTCCGACACAATTGTACATTTTAAATATCCATATCAGGAAAGCTATGGTGACGGAGTACTGGTAAGTTTCTGTATGGTAAGAGACGGACAAGTCTATCAGGAACAGGCAAGGCTGAAAAAGCGTCTGCCGGACAAGACATTGACCATGAAATGGGAAGTATTCCGTGATAAACTGCGTCCCGGACAGAAAGAAGAATGGAAACTGACTATTAAGACACCGCAGGGACAGGCTGCCGAGGCAGAAATGCTAGCAACTATGTACGATGCTTCGCTGGATAAGATATGGAATAGAAAACAGAATTTCAGTGTATTCTATAATCAGATCATCCCTTATTCTAGTTGGATGGGCGGATATTTCGGTAATAATTCGTTCAATTACTGGTGGAATAATAAATACTTCAAAGTACCGGCAATGGAATATGACTATTTTGTGACGCAGGGAACGATGTCGATGGACCAGGCGTTGAATGGAATGGTGCCGGGAGTGATGGTCAGAGGATATGGCGTGCAAAAGCAGGCCTCAATGACGGGCAGTATGATGATACGGGGCGTTTCGAGAAGTAAGGCGGAAGCAAAATATGTACCTGCTTTGGTTGGAAGTGTTGCTGAGGATGCGGTATTTGAATCAGAGTTAGTGTCAGTAGAGGCAGGCAAGCAGGACAGCGCATCCGAAGAAGAAACTCTTCCCGAAGCTCCCGCCGATTTGCGTACGAATCTTGCGGAAACAGCCTTCTTCTACCCGCAACTTCGTACCAATGAACAAGGCGAAGTTTCCTTCTCCTTCACTATGCCCGAAAGCCTGACCCGCTGGAACTTCCGCGGTTACTCTCATACCAAAGGTATGCTGATGGGCACACTGGACGGTGAAGCCACTACAAGCAAAGAATTTATGCTGACTCCTAATCTGCCTCGTTTCGTACGTGTCGGAGATAAGACATCTGTTGCCGCCTCCATTTCCAACATGATCGGAAAGCCGCAGGCCGGTACGGTGAGCATGATTCTCTTTGATCCGATGACGGAAAAGGTAATCAGCACACAAAAACAGAAGTTTACCGTAGAGGCCGGAAAGACAATCGGTGTCAGTTTCATGTTTACCGTGAGTGATAAATACGAGATACTGGGATGCCGGATGATAGCCGACAGCGGTACCTTCAGTGATGGTGAACAGCAGCTACTTCCCGTGCTTAGTAATAAAGAGCATCTGGTAGAAACGCTTCCGATGCCTGTCCGTGGAGAAGAAACACGTACTTTCTCTCTTGACAGCCTGTTCAATCATCATAGTAAGACGGCAACCGACCGTAAACTAACCGTTGAATTTACCGGAAATCCTGCCTGGTATGCTATTCAGGCATTGCCTTCATTGAGCCTTCCGGAAAATAATAATGCCATTTCGTGGGCTACCGCTTACTACGCAAATACACTGGCTTCCTACATCATGAACAGCCAGCCACGTATTAAAGCTGTATTCGATAGCTGGAAGCTACAGGGTGGAACCAAAGAAACCTTCCTGAGCAACCTGCAAAAGAACCAGGAAGTGAAGAATATCCTGTTATCCGAATCTCCGTGGGTACTCGAAGCGCAAACGGAAGAACAGCAGAAAGAACGTATCGCCACTCTGTTCGATCTGAACAATATCCGTAGCAACAACATTGCCGCATTGACAAGATTACAGGAGTTGCAGAATTCAAGCGGAGCATGGTCGTGGTATAAAGGTATGACCGGTAGCCGTTACGTCACTACCTACATTGCCGAATTGAATGCCCGCCTGGCTATGATGACAGGTGAGCAACCAAGCGGCACGGCGCTTGCCTTGCAGAAGAATGCCTTTACCTATCTCCATCAGGAAGCTCTGAAGGAATATAGAGAAATTCTCAAAGCACAGAAAGACGGGGTGAAGTTTACAGGGATTTCCGGAAGTATCTTGCAATATCTATATCTGATCGCTCTGTCCGGCGAACAAGTTCCGGCTTCCAATAAAGCCGCCTATACTTATTATCTGTCCAAGATAGGCGAAATGCTTCCGACCGCTTCGATGGATACGAAAGCGATTGCCGCTATCATTCTGGATAAGGCCGGACGGAAGAAAGAAGCTCAGGAATTCATCGCTTCACTGAAAGAACATCTGACGAAGACGGACGAACAGGGAATGTTCTTTGCCTTCAATGAAAATCCCTATTCCTGGGGCGGAATGAAAATGCAGGCTCATGTAGACGTAATGGAAGCACTGGAACTGACAGGCGGAAATAACGATACCGTAGAAGAAATGAAACTCTGGCTGCTCAAACAGAAACAGACCCAACAGTGGAATTCTCCGGTAGCTACTGCCGATGCTGTCTATGCCTTACTGATGAAAGGCGTAAACCTGCTCGACAATCAAGGAGACGTGCGTATTGTCATTGCCAATGAAGTGCTGGAGACTGTCTCTCCAAGCAAGACTACCGTACCGGGACTGGGCTATATCAAACGCTCGTTTACACAGAAGAATGTAGTGGACGCCCGTAAGATAGAAGTCGAAAAGAGAAATCCGGGCATTGCGTGGGGAGCCGTTTATGCGGAATATGAATCACCCATCAAGGATGTGAGACAACAGGGAGGAGAACTGAATGTGCAAAAGCAACTGTATGTGGAACGTATGGTGAACAATGCTCCTCAACTACAGCCTATTACAGAAAAGACCGTTCTTCAGGTAGGCGATAAAGTAGTTTCCCGTTTGAGCATTCGTGCAGACCGTGCGATGGACTTCGTACAGTTGAAAGACCAGCGGGGCGCCTGCTTCGAACCGATCGGCAGCGTATCCGGTTACAACTGGAGTAATGGAATCGGCTATTATGTAGACATCAAGGATGCTTCCACCAATTTCTTCTTTGATCATTTAGGAAAAGGAGTGTATGTGTTGGAGCATAGCTATCGTATCAGCAGAGTAGGAACCTATGAGACAGGTTTGGCAACCATGCAATGCGCCTATGCGCCGGAATACGCTTCGCACTCGGCTTCGATGACAATTATTATTAAATAACGCACAGAGAAGATTTCTTCTCCACCGGTGAGCAGGGCACTCGCCACCGATGAGGAAGGTGTTCCCCACCGATGAAGGCTGCCTTCATCGGTGGGGAACTTTTTGTTGATGAATACTGCGCTGCAGGAGTTGTCACAGGGTAAAGTATTTTCTCAAACGGTGTTAATCTATGTAATCTGTGATGAAAAACTCATCTAAAACTCCTACATTTGTGGACCAAAATAAAATATATCACATGAAACGTACTTTACTATTGATATTTACTCTGCTTACTGTCACTTTGGCGGCTGTTGCCCAACCCCGTATTTCCTCTAACAAGGAGACGCACAACTTTGGACAAATAGAATGGAAAAAGCCGGTAACAGTAGAATATACCATCACCAATACCGGAAACGAGCCGTTGGTGCTGACCAATGTCACGACATCCTGTGCCTGTGCCGTAGCCGACTGGACAAAGGAACCCATTGCTCCGGGTGCCAAAGGAACTGTGAAAGCCTCTTTTGACGCGAAAGCGCTGGGACGTTTTGACAAGTCGATAGGCATATACAGCAATGCCACTCCGAATCTGGTTTATCTGAAATTCACCGGTGAGGTAGTGCAGGAAATCAAAGATTATTCAAAACTTCTTCCGTATGCCATCGGCAATATCCGCATTGACCGTGACGAGTTCTCCTTCCCCGATGTCTATCGCGGACAGCAACCGTCCATGACGTTCAGCATTGCCAATCTTTCCGACCGTCCGTACGAACCGGTATTGATGCACCTGCCTCCTTATCTGAAGATGGAAGCGGAACCTAAAGTACTGCTGAAAGGTAAAAAAGGAACGATCAAGCTGACACTGGATGCCAGCCAGCTGCAGGACTTCGGACTGACACAGACCTCTGTCTACTTGTCCCGTTTCTCCGGTGATAAAGTGAGTGAAGACAATGAGATACCCGTTTCGGCCATTCTTCTTCCCGATTTCTCGCGTATGACGGAGAAAGATTCTTTGAATGCTCCTTCCATCCACATCTCGGAGACGAATATTGACCTGAGTATTCCGTTGATCAAGAAGAATAAAGTCAGCCATGATATATTGATCGCTAATGCGGGAAAGACCCCGTTAGTTATCAGCAAGTTACAGGTATTCAACTCTTCTGTAGGAGTAAGACTGAAAAAGACGGTCATTCCGCCGGACGGAATGACCAAGTTGAAAGTGACGATCCACAAGCGGGATGTAGGTAATAAGAAACATCATTTACGTATCTTGATGATTACAAACGACCCGTTGCGTCCGAAAGTTGAAATAAATATCAAACGCTAACTCTTATTGCCATGGAACATCCTGAAAATAACGAAGAATATAAAGGACTCGTTGTCAATAAAGGCATCGAACAGCCCTCATCCGTGAATCCTTATTTGAAACGTAAGCCCAAAAAGCGTCAGCTTTCGGTAGCGGAATTTGTAGAAGGTATTGTGAAAGGCGATGTCACTATTCTCAGTCAGGCTGTGACACTGGTAGAGAGCGTGAAGCCCGAACATCAGGCTGTCGCCCAGGAAGTGATCGAGAAATGTCTGCCTTATTCCGGCAATTCCATCCGTGTAGGTATCAGTGGAGTGCCCGGTGCGGGAAAGAGTACCTCGATTGACGTATTCGGCCTGCATGTGCTCGAAAAAGGCGGTAAGTTGGCGGTGCTGGCTATCGACCCTAGCAGTGAGCGCAGTAAAGGCAGTATCCTGGGAGACAAGACACGTATGGAACAACTTTCTGTACATCCCAAATCGTTTATCCGCCCCAGCCCTTCAGCAGGTTCGTTGGGAGGAGTTGCCCGGAAGACCCGTGAAACGATTGTGCTTTGTGAGGCTGCCGGATTTGATAAAATCTTTGTAGAAACCGTTGGAGTGGGACAGAGCGAAACGGCTGTTCATTCTATGGTAGATTTCTTCCTGCTGATTCAGTTGGCAGGTACGGGAGATGAATTGCAAGGCATCAAACGAGGAATCATGGAGATGGCGGACGGTATTGTCATCAACAAAGCCGACGGAGATAATCTGGAACCTGCCAAGTTGGCTGCCAGTCAGTTCCGTAATGCGCTGCATCTGTTTCCGGCTCCCGAATCGGGATGGATTCCGAAGGTGCTGACTTACTCCGGTTTTTATAATATCGGCGTGAAGGAAATCTGGGACATGGTGTATGAATATATCGATTTCGTGAAGAAGAACGGTTATTTTGACTATCGCCGTAATGAACAGAGTAAGTACTGGATGTACGAAACGATCAATGAACAGCTCCGTGATAGCTTCTATCACAATCCTCGGATTGAAGCGATGCTTCAGGAGAAGGAACAACAAGTGCTGCAGGGAAATCTTACTTCGTTTATCGCTGCTAAGAGCCTGCTGGATACCTATTTTGACGAATTAAAACGATGATAAAGCAGAAACAGTGATGGATTAGAAAAACGACCGAACATTTACCCCCGATAACTATACCCTAATTAATAACCAATTGTTAACTTTAACACCTGATGAACAAAACCTTATTAACCGGGCTTTTGTGTTGTAGTTTGTCAATACAGAGCTTTGCAGACCAACCGTTAGAAGGATTCACCTATGGTTCGGTGAATGCTCCTACAGGAAAAGAGTGGGAATCTCCCGAAAACCTGGCGCTCAACAAAGAGCAGCCGCATGCTTATTTCTTTCCGTTCCAGCATTTGGATAATGCCCGCAAGGTATTGCCGGAAAACAGTAAGTATTGGCAGTCACTTGACGGTGACTGGAAGTTTCACTGGGCACCCGACCCCGACTCCCGCCCCAAAGATTTCTATCAGACTGAGTATGATGTCAGCTCATGGGATGCGATTCCCGTGCCTTCAAGCTGGAATATTTATGGCATTCAAAAGGACGGAAGCCAGAAGTACGGAACGCCTATCTACGTCAACCAACCGGTAATCTTCCAACACAGCGTGAAGGTGGATGACTGGCGCGGAGGCGTGATGCGTACTCCTCCTGCCAACTGGACTACTTACAAGGATCGGAACGAAGTAGGTTCCTTCCGCCGTGATTTCGAAATCCCGCAGGACTGGGACGGACGCGAAGTCTTTATCAGCTTCGATGGTGTCGATTCATTCTTCTATCTGTGGATCAACGGTCAGTACGTAGGTTTTTCCAAGAATTCGCGTAATACCGCTAATTTCAATATCACTCCCTATTTACAGAAAGGCAAGAACACCGTAGCCGCCGAAGTGTATCGTAGTTCGGACGGTTCCTTCCTCGAAGCGCAGGATATGTTCCGTCTGCCGGGCATCTTCCGTACGGTTGCCTTGTACTCGGTTCCCAAAGTTCATTTCCGTGACTTGGTTGCCACACCCGATTTGGATGTGACTTATACGGACGGTTCGCTGACTGTCAATGCCGAAATCCGTAACCTGGATAAGAAAGCCATCAAAGACTACAAGGTATATTACTCTTTATATGCCAATAAATTGTACTCTGATGAGAATACCTTGGTAGACGGATTTTTATCTCCTGTGATCGACAAAATCGCTCCGAATGAAACCGGTAGTGTTCAGACTGTTCTTAAGGTAAAGGCTCCTAATAAGTGGTCGGCTGAATTTCCTTATCGCTATACGTTGGTAGCCGAACTGAAGGACAAGAAGAACAGAACCGTTGAAATGGTTTCCACCATTGTCGGTTTCCGCAAAGTGGAGATTAAGGATACTCCTGCCTCCGAAGATGAATTCGGACTTGCCGGACGTTATTATTATGTGAACGGAAAGACGGTCAAACTGAAAGGAGTGAACCGCCACGAATCCAATCCGGGAGTAGGGCACGCCATTACCCGTGAGATGATGGAAAAAGAGATTATGCTGATGAAGTGTGCCAACATCAATCATGTACGTAATTCACATTATCCGGATGATCCGTATTGGTATTTCCTGTGCAACAAATACGGTATTTATCTCGAAGATGAGGCGAATATAGAATCGCACGAATATTATTATGGTGCTGCCTCCCTCTCTCATCCGGTGGAATGGAAAAATGCGCACGTGGCACGTGTGATGGAAATGGTGCGTGCCAATGTCAACAATCCTTCTATCGTTATCTGGTCGTTGGGCAATGAAGCCGGACCGGGCAAGAACTTTGTGGCGGCTTATGATGCTTTGAAGAAGTTTGATACTTCCCGTCCTGTGCAATATGAGCGTAATAATGACATTGTAGATATGGGTTCCAACCAATATCCGTCTATCGGCTGGGTACGTGGGGCCGTGCAGGGGAAATATGATATCAAGTATCCGTTCCATATATCCGAATATGCCCATTCAATGGGGAATGCCTGCGGTAATCTGATAGATTACTGGGAAGCTATGGAGTCGACCAATTTCTTCTGTGGAGGTGCCATTTGGGATTGGGTAGACCAGTCTATGTACAATTATGACCCGAAGACAGGTGTCCGTTATCTGGCTTACGGTGGAGACTTTGGCGATACTCCCAATGATGGTCAGTTTGTAATGAACGGCATCGTGTTTGGTGACCTTGAACCGAAGCCTCAGTACTATGAAGTGAAAAAGGTATATCAGCACATCGGCGTAAAGGCAATAGATACAGAAAAGGGTGTATTTGAGATCTTCAATAAGTACTACTTTAAGAACTTGGCGGAAGATTACCAGTTGGTATATTCGCTTTATGAAGACGGTAAACCGATAATGACCGGTAAACCGATGGATATCAATATAGCTCCACGCCAACGTGCACAGATCACTCTGCCGTATGATCATGCCTCTCTTAAGAAAGATGCTGAGTACTTTATGAAACTACAGTTTATACTGAAAGATCAAAGACCTTGGGCTGCCAAAGGCTTTCCGATGGCAGAGGAACAGATTTTGATAAAGGAGGCTACGGACCGCCCGTCCATCAGTGAAGTAACTGCCGGTGCAGCAAAACAGGATGGATTCGTACTGGACAAGGATACGAAGCGCATCCTTATAAAGGGAGCTGACTTTGAAGCCATATTTGACCCGCAAACCGGAAGTATCTACAGTCTGAAGTATGGCAACGAGACTGTTATCGCCGATGGCAACGGTCCGAAGCTCGATGCTCTCCGTGCTTTTACAAACAATGATAACTGGTTCTATGCCCCCTGGTTCGAACATGGTTTGCACAATCTGATTCATAAAGCAACTGAATATAAAGTACTGAATAAAGGCAATGGCACTTTGGTATTGAGTTTTACGGTAGAATCTCAGGCACCGAATGCCGCACGCATTAAGGGTGGTACAAGCTCCGGTAAGAATAGCATCGAAGAACTGACCGACAGAAAATTCGGTAGCAATGACTTTAAATTTGTCACTAACCAGATATGGACAGTGTATCCGGACGGTTCTATCGAATTGCAGTCCAGCATTACTTCCAATCGTTCGAGTTTGGTTCTGCCACGTTTGGGTTATGTGATGAAAGTTCCCCAACAATACAGTAACTTCACTTACTATGGACGCGGACCGATAGATAACTATGCCGACCGTAAGAGCGGACAGTTTATCGAACAGTATACGAATAGCGTAGCAGGTGAGTTCGTAAACTTCCCAAAACCTCAGGATATGGGCAATCACGAAGATGTTCGCTGGTGTGCATTGACCAATCAGGCAGGGAATGGAGCTGTCTTCGTAGCTACCGACCGTCTTTCGGCTTCGGCACTTCAGTACTCGGCTCTCGACTTGATTTTGGCTTCCCATCCTTATCAGTTGCCGAAGGCAGGCGATACCTATCTGCATTTGGATTGTGCAGTGACCGGTCTGGGTGGTAACAGTTGTGGCCAGGGAGGTCCTCTCGTACACGACCGTGTGTTTGCCAATCAGCACAGTATGGGCTTCATCATTCGTCCTGCCGGTAAGGAACTGAGTGTCGTTGCCAATGTTGCCCCTGCGGGAGATCTTCCTCTGTCTATCACACGTACCCCTGCCGGAATGGTCGAATTGACTTCGGCAAAGAAAGATGCTGTCATTTGTTATAGCATTGACGGAAGTAAGAAAGTGCAGGAATACACAGAGCCTGTCCCTATGCGTAACGGAGGTACGATCAAGGCATGGTATAAGGATAGTAAGGATATCAGCAGCACGATGAAGTTTGAGAAAATAGAAAGCATTCAGACGCAAGTCGTATACGCCAGTAGTCAGGAATCGGGTGAAGGCGATGCTTCTCATCTGACTGATGGTGATCCGAATACCATCTGGCATACCATGTATTCGGTGACAGTTGCCAAATACCCGCATTGGGTAGATCTGGATGCCGGTGAAGTCAAGGAAATCAAAGGCTTTACTTACCTGCCACGACAGAATGGAGGAAACGGTAATATCAAGGATTACTCTATTCAGGTCAGCATGGATGGAAAAGAATGGGGAGAGCCTGTTAATAAAGGAACGTTCGCAAGGGACTCCAAAGAAAAGAGAGTCTTGTTTGACAAACCGGTGAAGGCACGTTATATCCGTTTCACGGCTTTAAGCGAACAGAATGGACAGGATTTTGCGTCCGGTGCGGAGATAACGATTCTGGCTAACTAAAGATAGCTGAATCTATAGAAGAAAAGTATCAATGGGAATGTGTCCCCCCTTCTAAATTTATGAGGGTTTCGACACATCCCCATTGATGCTTTTCTTTATTTTAATCGGAATGAGGGAACTCCTACAACTCCTTTCCCGCCTTCTCAAAATCCGCCTTAGACTTACTCTGCGTCACAATATACACACCCAGAAACACAAGTGTAATGGCGATTCCTTTTTCCCAGCCGAAGCTTCCCATGAGGATTGCTGCAATCGTAGCCACAATCGGCTGCATATAGTTATACATACTTACCACTGTAGGGCGAAGTAACTTCTGAGCTGTCATGATGCAGAGATAAGCAAGGAAACTTCCTCCCAGTACGACATACAATACCTGCAAAATGGCAACCATTGGAATGCTGGTCCATTGAATGACCGAAATATCTTGATAAGAGAAAGGAATATAACACATCGAAGCATAGATAAACATCCATTTATTGATGGTTACTGCCGAATATCGCTGAGACAGCCCCTTGAACACCGTCAGATAGATGGAGAAACTGATTTGCGCAACCAGACAAAGCAAGTCGCCGATCAGACTTCCGTTACCACTACTCGCTGCCTGACTGCTCATAATAAGGATAAGCGCTCCCATAGCTCCCACGAAAATACCCAGTACTTTCTTGTTCGTAATCGGCTCTTTCAGATAGATGGCTGCCACAATCATGGTAACTATCGGCAGAGTAGTCGTTACGATAGAAGCATCGATAGGCGAAGTCATCGAAAGCCCGAAGATAAATATCCCCTGATTGAAAACCAGAGCAAAGAGGGAAGCAAAGAAAATCTTCAGCATATCGCGGTGGTCCACATGCTCCTGTTTGCAGAAGATGGAAAGTATCCAGAATGCCGCTGCCGCACCTACCATACGAAACGTGGTGACGGAGATAGCTGAAAACTCTTGAAGTGCCGATTTGCCGATAGGAGACATCAGTCCCCACATAACGTTTGCCGTGAGTGCAAACAGATGTCCGTGCAGATTCTTGTTATTGCCCATAAGTCTGTGTATACCTTTTAATTGTTACCTTTATTGAAAACTGCTGCAAAGGTAACCAATTTGTCACATGATTTGTTTATATTTGCCTTGATTAAAATTGAATATTATGGAACAACAGGCAGACTATATCCGGCGGATCGAGATCAAAGGACTCTGGGCCCGCTTTAATATACAATGGGATTTGCGTCCGGATGTGAATATCCTTTCCGGCATCAACGGAGTGGGAAAGACCACTATTCTGAACCGTTCGGTGGGATACCTCGAACAGCTTTCCGGCGACATACAGCTCTCCGGTGAAATGAAAAGCGACGCAAAGAACGGAGTACACCTCTTCTTTGATAATCCCGCAGCGACTTATATCCCATACGATGTGATCCGCAGCTACGACCGCCCCTTGATTATGGGTGACTTCACGGCACGCATGGCAGACAAGAACGTGAAGTCCGAACTGGACTGGCAACTGTATCTGTTGCAGCGCCGCTATCTCGATTATCAGGTCAATATCGGCAATAAGATGATCGAAATGCTTTCCAGCAATGACGAGGAACAGCGCAGCAAAGCCGCCACCCTCTCCCTTGCCAAACGTCGTTTTCAGGATATGATTGACGAACTTTTCAGCTACACCCGCAAAAAGATAGACCGCCGTCGGAATGACATAGCCTTCTATCAGGACGGAGAATTGCTGTTTCCATACAAACTCTCGTCCGGTGAAAAGCAAATGCTCGTGATTCTGCTGACAGTGCTCGTGCAGGACAACAGCCACTG
>ENA-OPXV01000402-OPXV01000402.1-human-gut-metagenome-genome-assembly--contig:-NODE-402-length-14976-cov-2.601233_pt1 | contig 14976 bp, 21 predicted proteins | sample MGYA00241770_ERZ502044 | MGnify/ENA primary metagenome ERZ502044 (study PRJEB25962, sample SAMEA1965852) | human gut metagenome | biome: human gut; feature: human-associated habitat; material: faeces...
CAGTGAATAACGTTATCCCTATCCCAAATATGGATAAACAGAAAGTACAGATGTCATTAATAAGCGGATTCATATTTAACTCATATAATTTGCAATAGCACTTTCAATTTTTTCTATAACAAAATCTTCATCATAAAGTTTTTGAGCATATTCCTCATCTGTTATAGAAACACTTTCATTAAAAAGACTCTCTATCAATAACGAATACTTTTCCCTAGCTCTTTGGTAATCTTTTTTTATTATTTGACTTACTTTGTACTCCTTCTTCCCCGCGAAGATATTAAAAATTTTCCTTTTTATCGTAACATCCTCATCGTTATTTAGCATTTCTACGATCTTGGAAGTTGGCAAATTTCTTAAGTCAAATTGTTTTTTACTCAGTATTGTTCCTTTTACAATATAATCCTTAAATTCCGCATCATACTGATTGTTTACATATTCAACAGTTTGAAAATTTGCTGTTATATTACTTATAATTGGAATCTCTTTTAACTCTTCTACAAAGTCATTTCGTTTCAGATTACTTATTTTTATACACAAAACTCTCTTGATCATTTCTTTAGCCATTCTTATGAACTCCTGGCTATCTTTATTGGGATCGTCATAAACAAAAACATTCCAATGGCGTTTGTATTTTGTTCTGCCTTTAGTTATCAACGGATACATTACAATATAATGATGATCACTACCGATTTTAACTTCTTTAGTTACTGGAATCTTTTCTGATGTTTCTATGTAACCATCCCCCATATTAGTCTTATGCGCGCTCATCTTAATAAGAACAGTGGGACTTCCATGCATTTCTTTCCTCGTAGCAGTTATTTTAACGATCTCGCTTGTGTAATTTTTACCACTATTTTCCAATATAATCTTATTATTGTTAGAACAATTGAAATCGTTAATTTTTTCACAAGCTTGCCTAACCATTTCTTCTCTATCAATACTAAAAAGATTAATCTCTTCTTCCTCTATTTTAGTTCTAAAGACAGGAACTTTTATGATTCTAGAATTCAATCCTTTCATTACGTGTTTTTTAGATTAGTAAATTAACTATTTTGCTGACATACACATAAGCACTCGATACACGCCGTACACCTCTGACAAAGGAACGTCAAAGTCCGAGAATTTCGGGTCCGGATTAACCGAATGGCATTTCACATACCCTTCCTTATCACAACACTCATGGAGTTCCTTTACTATAACCCCGTTTGCTGTATCCAGAACATATGTTTTACCCCAGTCTATGAAGATATTAGGGTTTATCTTCTTTATCAAAATACGGGAACCTGAGGGGTATTCAGGTGCCATACTATCTCCATATACTGTAATGGCAAAGTCTACATCTTCAATGGGAGAAATTATGGCTTCGCAGTTCTGTAGCATTGCGCCTGGAGCTGCAAAACCAGAGAGCGTTCCTCCCATGGCTGACATAGGAAGTAGATAAGTGGTGAAGCTAGAACTATTCCCTCCATCTTGAAGTATATTAATTTGAGATCGCAAATAGGAGATGATTCTATCTTTCTCATTAATCTCATCAGAAATACCTTTTATATCATCAAAATCCAAGTTGTCCTTTATTTCTATTTTATCCGAAGATTTATACCCAAATTTATCCCCTTTTCCAAACACACAATATGTTTGACTAAAATTAAATGCTTCGCATATAGAGGAGATTTGTTCTGTGGTAAAATTACGATTATTATCTCCCAAAGCATTTGTAATCGTATTATACTTTATACCAGTACTTTGAGAAATATCCTTAGGTGATATCCCTTTTTCCTTTATAAGTTCAATCACACGTAATGTAGAGTCTTTCTTTGCCATAAAAACGTTATTTAACACAAAATGTGTGTTATTTCTTGCTCTATAATTTGCAAACACACAAAATGTGTGTATCTTTGCAACATCAAACAATAAACAACAGCACAAAGGAACGAAAAATAGTTCGGAAGTGCAAAAATATTGACTAACTAAAAAGAGGTAAGACAATGAAAAGATTCGATTTACGACAGATTATGAGAGATGCCCACAGAACTTACAAGTATGTAGGCAAGAAACAAGGCAAGACCTTCGGTGAAGTTCTGAAATCAACATGGAAACTGGCAAAACTGAATGTTACAATGCAGGAAGAGCTGGCAAGACAACAGGAAGAAAGAAATAACAAAGTGTTCACTCCGGTCAAAGCAGAAAGAGTCACTTTCAAAGCCGAATGGTCAGACTGCTACAACTCCAACAGCCGTGGATATTTAGGCTCCCAGTACTGCGGAGATTAAGCGGTAACGGCCAGCGAGCCTACCTTTTGATGGGATTACCGCTACTAAATGGAGTTTGACCATAACAAACAGGAGAAGCGACACTCCGCAACAACACATCCCGAAAGACTCGGAACTGGTGACAGCAGAGGCAGACTTGAGTAGGGTTACGGGTGCAGTCCCGGAGGTAACTGAAAGCTGCCGTTTGCGTACTGAGAAAGGTACAATGCAATACGCAATATTCCTGAGTGAACAAGCGGCAAAGGGCGCCAAGCGTGTAAGGGTAAAATAAAAAAAGCGATCATGCCCCGAACGGTTATGCAGTGAAGAACAGTAGCTGACAACTCCGGTGGGAAGACCAGAGAGAGGTTATCGGGGCACAAACTAATAATATCTACTTATGACAATGAAAGCAATAATTGAAAAAATAGTAAAAATACGTCCTACAACCTATGGGTTTATAGGAAAAGATGATACCGGGATAATCAACAAAACCGTTGTCATAAAGTTGTTCACTATCCCGATATACAGGAAAGAAATTTTAGTTCAGAAGAATATTTGACAGTTCCTGAAAGCTAAATTCCGTATGGATTTTAGCTCCATTTTGAAATAAGATCAATGTACCTTCATCGGTAGGCTTTACAAGCTGAACTGCACTTGCATTGATGATGCACTTTTCACCATCCACGGTGATTTCAACAAACTTGTTCATAATACTTAATTTTTTGTTTGACACCACAAAGTTAAGTAAATCCCCCAATAAAAGCGTGATGCCGCCAATCGGATTGGTTTGGGGGAACAAAACTAATACACAATCAAATGAAAGCAATATCAATATTATGCGCAGTATCATACGCGATACTCCTTATTACCATGCGCGATATGGGCGTATGGTTCTGGATAGCATCCGCCGCCTTCGCGGTAACATCATTAGTGATAAGCAACGAACTTGACAATATCGAAAATCAAAAATAATTAAGATTATGGCAACAGCAGAAGAACTGACAAGCATGACTCACGAAGACTTAGTGAGACGAGTGCAAGAATTAGAACAAGACTTAAAAGAGATGAGCGAACTGAAAGACATGTGGCATGAATCATTCACCCGCCTACAGGCACGACACGAAAGCAGCATTAATGCTCTAGACAACATTGTTAAACTGACTAAAATGAAGTAAATATGGTAAAAGTAACAGAAAATTGGGCGCCCACATTGAGAGCGATGAAGGTAGGTGATATCGTTGTGTTCCCTGTGCGTGCGATATCTTCCGTCAACACAACCATTTCCAGACTAAGATTGGAGATGTGTGTCGAGAATGCGGACTGGAAACGAACAGGAGAGGTTGACCGCAAGCGCGGAGAGTTTAAAATCCAGCGTGTGTCATGATTACGCTGTCAGAGCGCGAGCATCTTGTCGCCGAACAGTATTGCAAGGGTTTTGCCGACAAGGAAGTGGCCAACAGGCTGCAACGCTCGGAATGGACCATCAAAGCGCAGAAGCGGGATATATACAAAAAGCTGGGTATTTCCAAAGATACCGAGCTGGTATTATACATGTTCTGTGAACGCATGAAGATCAACTTCGATATAAAAGAGATACGTAAACACGGACTTGAGTTATTCTTCTCCATCCTGTTCTTTATCATTGCCGCATTGGATTTTCATCCTGATATGAGACAATGCAGGAGCAGAGCAAAGGCAAGAACCACCCAAGTATCAAGAACAAGACGAACAAAAACAGATTCAGATTATGAACTATACAGTTAACAACCAACTACGGACATCCATCTTATTTGATGGAACGGCAGAAGCACGGCTAGCAGACATCCTAGCCATCATGGACACCCATACATTCGGTAAAAGAGAAGCGGCCAAAATAGTTGGAGGCATAGGAAGGCTTATCAGACTGATCGAAGAAAACAAAATACGTTCCGACAAGCCTACATGCGCACAAAACGGGAAATGGTTCTGCAATGCCAGTGATGTCCTGCGTTATGCACAGACCAAAATGCCAAGGAAGCCTAGAAAATTAAAAAAGAAAGTGGCATAAGCCACACGGGTAATTAGCTTAATGGAAAAGCGATATTCACTTTTTTCTTTACGTTCAGACGGTTTGTGATTGTTTTCAGGAAGAATACAGATACAGGTTCGAATCCTGTATTACCCACACCCAAAGAGAGGGAGCCGTACACCCTTATAAACGTAGCCAAGCCGGAGGTAGTCGGCAAAATCATTTTTCATTATTAACCAACCAAAGCCGCTGAAAAAGGACAGCGTGAGGTGAGAGCCCTCTTTATATGTTATATTCTATATCCTCATTTATCCCGGTGCGTCCTGGCCGACTATCCGGGAACTATTTTTTTAACTCATTTATTAACCACTAAAAAATTATTTGATTATGGGACTTATCAAAAAGCCTAACGAGCTGACAGTCAAGAATACCCTGTCGGCATTGATCTACGGCCAACCTGGCATGGGAAAGGCTCAACCTTTGTATTGCAGCGTTCTGACACCGGAAGGATATAAGAAGTTATCCGATATATCTGTAGGAGACACCCTGATGGGATGTGACGGTAAAGAACAGAAAGTATTGGGTGTTTATCCTCAAGGAGTAAGACCTGTGTACAGAGTCATGACAAATGACGGAGCCATAACTTATTGCGATGAAGAACATATATGGAATGTTCGTTCAAGTACTGGCAATAGCCGTAAAGCAGGATTTAGAAACATGACCCTTAAAGAGATGATGTCGAAGGGTATCTCTTGCCCCTTGTCTCCATCAAGACAGCTTTCTACAAGAAAACCTATCCCGCGCTTTGAGATTCCGGTAGTAGATGCTATGGAATATACTGAAAAGAGCTATGATGTTGACCCGTATATTCTTGGGGTTTTAATCGGCGATGGTTCTCTGACGGGGAATGTAGCAATATTCTCAAATCCTGATGTAGATTCACAAATAGCCAGCAACGTAGAACGACTGCTTCCGAACGGCTATTCCTTGAGTAAGAATGATGCACCGCAATGCCCTCAATACGGCATAATTCTTTCAGGCAATGGGGAAGGATATATTCAGAGAATAAAGCGGTTAGGATTGAACGTCCATTCTACAGAGAAATTTATCCCTGATTGTTACAAATTAGGAAGCCATCAACAACGTATATCTTTGCTTCGCGGCCTTATGGACACAGATGGATGTGCAATAAAAAATAGAGTTTGTTTTTCTACTGCAAGTAAGAATCTTGCTTATGATGTGGTGGAGCTTGTTAACTCTTTAGGTGGTATAGCTAGTGTACATGTATACGAAAGAGAAGATAAGGGGGACGAATACCGTGTTAGCGTGAAAATCAAAGAATGCCCTTTCAGTATTGAAAGAAAAGCTTCTGAATGGAGTAAAACTACTATATCTAGATATATAGTAGATGTGACCCGTGTAGAAGATTGTGAATGTGTCTGCATTAAGGTATCTAATGAGGATGAATTGTATGTCACTGACGATTATATAGTAACTCACAACACTACACTTGCTTTAAGTTCACCCAAACCGTTATTGCTTGATTTTGACGGTGGCGTTCACCGTGTGAATGCAGCCCACCGTGTAGACACCGTGCAAATTTCCAAATGGGAAGAGGTGGATGAAGTTCTTACGAGCGGAGAAATTGCCGAATACAAGACCATCGTTATTGATACGGCAGGAAAAATGTTATCCTTCATGGATAAATATATAATGAAGAACAATCCCAAAATGAAGAAAGCGGACGGCACACTGTCCCTGCAAGGATACGGAGTACGAAAGAACATGTTCATCAACTTCGTAAATCAAGTCACACTAATGGGTAAATCAGTAATATTCGTAGCCCATGAACGCGAAGAAAAGAACGGAGAAGACAAACAGATACGTCCGGAAATCGGAGGTTCTTCAGCCGGTGACCTGATTAAAGAACTTGATCTTGTAGGCTATATGGAAGCCATAGGCAAGGACAGAACCATCTCCTTTGACCCATGTGAGAAATTCTATGGAAAGAATACCTGCAACCTCCCGGCACGCATGAAGATACCGGTTATCATTAATGAAGAAGGTACAGTCACCGGCCAGAACGGCTTTATGACAAAGATTATAAACACTTATCAGACCTACCAGACCAAACAAACAGAACTGTCTTCTGAATATGAGGATTTGATGGAAGTTATCAAAGAACAAATAGCTATGGTAGCGGATGCGGACACGGCCAACGAAGTGAAACAATCACTGGAGAGCCTACAACATATCTTCGACAGTAAATTACAAGCAGGTATGCTGCTGAACAAAAGATGCAAGGAATTAGGATTGAAATTCAACAAAGTCAAAAAAATATATGAAGCAGCCTAGTTATAAAATCTATCCCTCATTACTTGACAAATTCGACAAGTATTTGAGAGCTGACGAAGAAGTGGAAAGCTTCTGGAACATTGATAATGAAACCGGAGAGTATAAACGCTCTCCGGAAGAAATCGAAGAGAACCTGAAGCAAGACCTTCTGGATGCTATCAACCGTGTACCGTTTGAGAGTGAGGCGGCAGACAAGGGAACAGCCTTCAATGCTATCATTGACTGCTATGTCCATTGCGAAAATCACGTGCCGACAGAACGATCCCCCTACTCCATCATTGGCGATAAGGAAACCAATACCATACAAGTAGCTTTTCCGGCAACGGATATCGCACCAGCACGGCATTTCCTTTTCGACAGACAATGGTGTATAGAACAGGCAGAGTATTTCAAAGGCTCATTAAGCCAGATCTATGTATCCGCCATTCTTCCCACCCGGTATGGTGACACGGAATTATACGGATTCATTGACGAGCTTCGGAAAGACATCGTCTATGATATCAAGTCTACATCAAAATATGAGTTCGGCAAATATGCCCACGGATGGCAGCGCCATGTATACCCCTATTGCCTGATAGCCTCCGGTCAAATGGAAAGCATAAAAGCGTTTGAGTTTACGGCTTATGCGCTAAAAGGCGGTACCAGCCGTACACCGCTTATCAGTGGTACGCAATATCCGGAATATTATACTTACAACCATGAACAGACAGTGAAACTGCTCACGGCACACGTAGAACATTTCATAGAGTTTTTGGAGTCTAATAAAGAATTTATCACGGACAAGAAGATTTTCGGACTGGAATAATGGCACAAGAAGCTATCCTTGTAAAAGAAAAAGGTGTGGTAACACTGAACAAGTCCTTTGATTTCATGTGCTCGCAGCTCCGTAACGGTCGTTACAAGTTAATTATCGAACGTTACACAGAGCCGCGCACATTAAGTCAAAACGCCCTGATGTGGCTTTGGTTTACCTGCATCGAGCAGGAGACAGGAACGGACAAACAGGACGTACACGATTATTACTGCAACCTATATCTACGAAGGACAACCATTATCAAGGGAAAAGAAACGGTCATAGCCGGCAGCACATCGAAACTGAACACACTGCAAATGACGGATTTTTTGAATAAGGTCAAAGCAGATGCAGCCACGGAACTGGGAATAACACTTCCCCTTCCGGAAGACCGTTATTATAACGAATTTGTCAACGAATATAAATATAGAAGATAATGAAGATCATAAAAGCTAAAATCACCAAAGACAGTACCTTGGTGGCCACCTACAAGGATGAGAATGGTACAACCACCGTAGAAGGCAAGAACCTGGTAACATCAGACCTTATCAATGCGTTCAGCAAGCTGAATCCCCACGCCGCTTTGCTTACAGAACAGAAAGAAGTGGACGGTATAGAATCAGTAGATAAAGTGCCTGATATCATAGGACAGGTGCTTGACGTTACAGGGTATTCCATTGGCGGAGATGGAGATAATGAAGGTGTTACGCTTGTGGCCAAACGCTTCCTGAAAACAGGCAAAGTGTTAAACCTTTGCGCACCGTTCACCATGTTCAACAACGAAAACGAACAATATGCCAACGCTTTCGAGCTGGAGCAGGAAATCCAAGCCTGTGAGTTCGAAGTCAAAGAGTATCTGTTCAACAAAAAATGGCGAATTGTACAACAGGAACTTCCGTTTGAGGAAGACACGGCGAACGCAGACGTACAACCGGACGCCATTCCAGAAGCCGGTACAGACTTCAATCAAGAGGTTGCGGAATTCCAGCAGGCTATGAATGATGCAGGGGTTGACATAATAATGAACGGAACGAAAATTAAATCACGTAAACCACGTAAAGTCAAACAACTTGCATCATGATACCGCCGTCCCCATTTTGCGTAACTACTACCCCCAACTGCTTCAAACTAGCCTTTCCCTATCATCCTAGATTAGTGGAGCTGGTCAAACGGATTCCAAGTGTAAAACAAAATATCCGGGCAGCCTACATCGCTGACGAAAAAGCTTGGAAAGTATCTCTACAAGATAAAGAATACGTGAGGATGATGGCGGATTGGGCGGTACAGACAAGGATATGCAGCCGGGTACAGCACAAAGTGACAACAAGAGAGTATAATGACTATACTATTCCCGACCTTCCAAAACTTACGGTTCCACACGGATTGCTGTTAGAACCGTACGAATATCAGAAAGAAGGCATCGCTTATGCGCTACAGCACAAGCGGTGCATATTCGGGGACCAACCGGGACTGGGAAAGACATTACAGGCAATAGGCACGGTTACGATAGCAAAAGCGTATCCGTGCCTTGTCATTTGTCCGGCCGCATTGAAAATAAACTGGCAACGTGAATTTAAGAAATTTGCCGGAAAAAATGCCATGATTCTGGATGATCGCAATAAAGCCAGCTGGCACCGTTTCTTTGAGACTAAATGCTGCAACATATTCATAACAAATTATGAATCACTGAAAAAGTTTTTTGTACTTAAAGTAAAGGAGGATGCACGGTTTACCATGAGATCCATTGAGTTTGACCCTCGAATATCGTTATTCAAATCCGTAGTCATTGACGAATCACACAAGTGCAAATCCACCAAGACCCAGCAATCCAAGTTCGTAGAAGGAATATGTAAAGGCAAAGAATATATCTTGGAACTGACGGGAACCCCGGTAGTGAACAACAATACAGACCTTATACAACAACTCAAGATAATGGGACGATTAGAGGACTTCGGAGGATACAAATATTTCGTAGAGAGGTTTTGCGATGGACCTAAACAGTCAAGCAATGTGAAGGAGCTGAACTGGAGATTATCGTCTACCTGCTTCTTCCGGCGCGAAAAGGCCAAGGTACTCACTCAGTTGCCGGACAAGTCACGCCAATATATAGAGGTGGACATATCCAATCGCAAAGAATACGACAAAGCAGAAGCCGACCTGATACAGTATCTCCGGACTTACAAGAATGCGGACGATGAAAAGGTGGCCAAGGCATTAAGAGGCGAGGTAATGGTGAAAATGGGAATATTGAAAGCCATATCAGCCAGGGGAAAAATCAAAGTCTTTTCCGAATTCATCCATGACGTGATTGACGGAGGTGAGAAACTGATAGTCTTTGCTTACCTGAAAGAAGTAGTACAGGAATTAAAGAAGATATTCCCCGAAGCTGTCACCGTTACAGGCGAAGACAATGCTACTCAAAAACAGACAGCGGTAGACCGCTTCCAAAACGACCCTTCTTGCAAGCTGATCATCCTTAACTACAAATCAGGAGGTACAGGTCTTACATTGACAGCTTCCAGCCGTGTGGCGTTTATCGAGTTCCCATGGACTTTCTCCGATTGTGAGCAGGCAGAAGACCGAGCGCATCGGAATGGACAGAAGAACAACGTAAACTGTTACTACTACCTTGGAAAGGATACTATCGACAAATATATGTATGATGTCATTCAGACCAAAAAAGGAATAGCCAACGGAGTGACAGGAACGGATGACGTGGTTAAGGAGAATGTGGTAGATATGGCAATGAACCTATTCAGCGGAAGAATATGAGAAAACAGACAACACCATTATCGGAAAGCCAAATACAACATGATTGTTTGGTATGGTTCCGGTTACAATATCCCAAACTGGCACGTATGCTTTTTGCAGTGCCCAACGGTGGCAAACGTGATGCCAAGACAGGAGCACGGATGAAGTATGAAGGAGCAGTGAGAGGTGTGGCAGACTTGATTTTGCTCATACCCAAAAAGGGATGGGCTTCCCTCTGTATAGAGATGAAGACACCGAAAGGTACACAAAGCGAGCACCAACGAACGTGGCAGACAGAAGCAGAGAGATACCAAAACAAGTATGTTATCTGCCATTCCCTTCCTGAATTTATGAACGAAGTAAATTCTTACCTACAATGACTTATATAGATTACGTAAACCAATTTTGGAAGACACATCAGAGTGTAGCATTTTCCTCGAACGAAGTTTATTTGTACTTCTTCCTTTTGAACGAGTGCAATAGTCGGGGTTGGGAGAATCCGTTTGAGTGTCCCAACAGACGAATCGTCCTCGCAACCGGTATATCAGAACCAACCGTAATTGAAGTCAGGAACAGATTACAGCAAAAAGGTTTACTACAGTTTGAGTCAGGTAAGAAAAATGCGAAATCGCCCGTTTATTACTTAAATGATTTAAGTAAACCCTTAAGTAAACTCTTAAGTAATGACTTAAGTAAACCTTTAAGTAAAAAGGCTAACATTAATATAAGACTTAAGAGTAAAGATAATAATAACTCTAGCGAGTTATTTAAGCCCGAGCAGGAAAAACCTAAAAAGAAGCCTTCAAAAACAAAAGTCGGATTTATCGCCCCTACCCTGGAACAGGTGAAAGATTACTTCCGTGACAAGCTGCCGGACTGGGAGCAGCAGGCGGAAATATTCTTTTACCATTTTGACGCATTGAACTGGAAAAATACCAACGGGGCACGAATCGAACGATGGGACAGCCGGGCCAACCTTTGGATAATCGAAAAAAAACTTCAAAATGGGAACAAGCCTACAAAAACAGATCACTGTGATAATGTCCCCAGGACAGATACCTCAATCCAAGAAAAAGCCGGAAACGCTGACACCGCTCCAGCAGACCTTGAGAAATGGATCAACAGCCTCCCAATTGGTTGACAACTGGTCCGGCACGCAAGCCCAGCTGAATTGTAACCTGACATTAGCACAAGCAATCAGGATTGAGGGTATTCCCACCCTTGCGGACATCAACGTTGTCTTCGGCAACGCCACATCAGTCAGGATTATCACAGAGCACCTGCAATCAATCCTCCGATACGCAGGCATTGATATCGCACTTCAACAACTTGCCGAAACGGCGCTAAGCATATTGGCCAGCTATTATTTTCTCAATCTGGCCGAGCTTTGCATATTCTTCACACAGCTTAAAAACGGAAGCCGTGGACAGTTCGTCTGGGGAAACAGGATAAACAACCAGTCCATTATGGTAGCCCTATCGGACTTTTGCAGGGATAGAAGAGACGAGCACGTCAAACTGTCCAATGAAACTGCAATAAAGCAATCTCAAAAAGGTTTCACCCGGATAGAAGATGCAGCGTGTGCTATGGTGAAGGGAGTGAAAAACATCCAGAAACTCAAAGAAAAGGCTAAAACCGATTTCAACGCCTTCACAGAACTTTTTCCAAACGTTCCCAACAACCATACTACTTGCACCTATTGGAAGGCATACGGGGGAAGTGAGGACGCAATACGGGTTATATACGGAGATAATGCACCACCTTCCAATGTTGCGAGCGACGATATAGGCAAATTCTTATGCGAGTATAACATCAGAATCAATCACAAATAAATATTATCAACCACTTCAAAATTAAGTAATCATGGCAAGTAATGAAAGTTTCAAACAGGCAATCAAAGCCTATCTGGACAAACGGACGGAAAACGATTCACTGTTCGCCCCAAAATACGCGAATGAGAAAAAAAGCATTGATGAATGCTGTAATTATATCATGGGTGAAGCCAAGAAACGTGGTAACGCCGTAGCGATATCAGACGAGGAGGTCTACGGGATGGCGGTGCACTACTATGATGAGGACGATATCAAAATAAACCGGCTGCCTGCCGGACAGAAAGCGTCCGTATCATCCCCCACCAAACCAGTGGAACTCACCGAAGAAGATAAGAAAGCGGCACGTGACAGAGCAATCGCACGGCTGGCGGAAGAACAATACCAGACACTCAGGAAGAAAAACGTCCGAAAGAAAGCGGATGATAATGTCCAACAAATGAGCCTGTTCTAATCATGAAACCGAGAACGAAACTTGAGAAACGTGTAACCGGACTAAGCAGCAAACTGTCCACCGTTACCGAAGTACAAAAAGAATGGGCGAAAGAACATATATTCACCCACGAAGCATATAGGTGCAAGGATGAGCTATGGTGTTCCGAGTGCGGCGGAACATGGATAGACACAAGCAATAGCGAACTGGGAACCACCCTGCTCGGTGATACGACCAAATGCCCGTACTGCCACCACAAACTGGACGTAAAGGTCAGCCGGAAACGAAAAGTCGAGGAAGAAAAGTACATGTCCATTTTACAGACCGCCGGAGAGTTCCAGATCATAAGACATATACTATGCTGCAAGTACGTCAGAAAAAGGAATTTTGATTTGAACAGCAGACAGGATTATATTCACTATATTTTCTTTGAAGTGGTTCAGGAATGGATCACCGTCGAGGGGAAACGCACCATCATGGCAAAACCGATGAATATGGGAAGCAGCGGATGGATATATTCGGAACCACTGAGCATAAAGGGTGAATACGGCAGTTACAGCTGGAATTATCGTGGAGACCTATATGCGATATGGGGATGGATATATCCAAAAAAGAAACTGCTCCCGGAATTGAGAAAGCGGGGAATCGGGAAACGGTTCCCCGATGTACCCCCCTCAAAACTTGTACGAGACCTTCTGAAAGGTGGCAATGATGCGGAATTATGTATCAAGACCGGGCAAACAGATATGTTGAAGCACATGTACAAAACGGGCTATTACCAGCTCCGATATAAACCGTCCTTCAACATCTGCAACCGCAACCGTTATATAATCAGAGATGCAAGCATGTGGAATGACTATATAAGCCTGCTGTCCTATTTCCACAAGGATCTGCATAACGCCAAATACGTATGTCCCCAAAATTTAAAAGCCGAGCACGACAGATTACTAAGAAAGAAAAATGAAATTGAGGCAAGGCAAAGAAGGGAAAGGGACAGAATAAAGGCTATCCAAAAAGAAAAGCAGCTCAAGGAGGATATAGCATCATTCTACAACCGGATGGAAAAATTCTTCGGCATGGAAATCAAAGGCGACGGCATAACCATCCGTCCGCTTGAAAGCGTAACCCAGTTCTACAAGGAGGGCAAAGCCATGCACCATTGTGTATACGCCAACAGGTATTACAGACGCAGTGAATGCCTGATCATGACAGCCATAGCCGGAGAAAAACATGTGGAAACCATCGAAGTGAATCTTAAATCTTTTCAGATAGTACAATCAAGAGCCGTATGCAACGGAACATCAGAGTATCATGACCGCATCATCCAGCTGGTGAAGAAGAACATGAATCTGATCCGTAAAAGACTTACCGCATGAACATCTATCATACAGAACCCAGATTCGACTGCGAAAAATTCGCTCCATGCGGACGTATCTCCCTGCACAAATGCCGGAAGTACAAAGGCAGACTGGATGAATGCAGGGGATGTACGCTTGTACGCCGTAAAACCAAGACGGTTGCAGGTACGGAAGCCGGAAGAAAGGTTTGTCCACATTGCGGACGTTCCCTTCCGCTCCACCGGTTCTATAACAGGACTGTCAGATATGAGGATAAGGAATACCGATGTCTCACCTCCTGGTGCAAGATGTGTATAAGCGAAGTCGCAGCGGAAAGGAATCGTAATAATTAATTTAAAAATCTAATGAAAAACGTAACGAAAATAGCCAAGAAATCAGCCGGACTTAGCCAAAAATGTTCTGTATGTCCGATTATGAAAAGGTGTACTTTAGAGATCCATAGAGCTTGTTTTGACAGCTTTGTGGAGGGGTTCAAAAAAGGTGTTAAAGCTACGGAAAAAGAAATGAATAAAAAATTCAAAGCGGAACAGAAATGAACAAGAAAGAGCAGCAAGCAATCGACTTTCTTCGCAGTATGGAACGTGACGATCTGCTATCACTCGGATTCTCCGGAGGTAAGGATAGTGTAGTTATACTTGACCTTGCTGAACGTGCAGGCATTAAGTATAATGCGATCTACGCTAACACCACAGTAGATCCACCGGGCACGATTAGCTTTATAAAGAAAAACTATCCGCAAGTGAGGATAATACACCCGGAAAAATCTTTTTTTCAGTTAATCGAAGAAAAAGGATTTCCCTCACGGCTCCGGCGATTCTGTTGTGAAAGACTGAAAGAAAGATATGGTATCGGCAAACGTAGTATTGAAGGAATGAGAGCTTCCGAAAGCCGGAACCGGAAAGATTACGAGCCAGAACAGTGCGATACTCGAAAATGGATGCAAGGAGCAATACATATTCTTCCTATTTTCACTTGGACAGAAAAAGAGGTTTGGGATTACATTCGTGAGCGTAGTTTGCCTTATTCAAAGTACTACGATGCCCCGTATAGTCTTTCCCGTCACGGTTGCGTAGGTTGTCCACTTTGTAATTACAAACAGATGCAACTGGAGTTCAAGATGTTTCCTGGGTATGCTCGTAGAATAATAGTCGCTATTGAAAAGTATATGAACACTCATCCTAATGGCTTTCTTGC
>ENA-OPXV01000413-OPXV01000413.1-human-gut-metagenome-genome-assembly--contig:-NODE-413-length-14519-cov-1.276410_pt1 | contig 14519 bp, 13 predicted proteins | sample MGYA00241770_ERZ502044 | MGnify/ENA primary metagenome ERZ502044 (study PRJEB25962, sample SAMEA1965852) | human gut metagenome | biome: human gut; feature: human-associated habitat; material: faeces...
AACCGCTGACCTTTTGAATGCCATTCAAACGCTCTCCCAGCTGAGCTATACCCCCATGCTTTCCAAATTATAACAAAGGGAGCGGTGCTATGCAATAGGGACAAAAGAAACGGGGATTTTATTTCATGAAAAGAGGAGATTGAGATGAAAACAAATGGATTGTTGTTGGAAGATTACCTTTGGATGTTCATATGATGAATAATATGTGATATAATTTTAAGAATTATTGAGTTTACGGATGACAGGAATAAATGAATTTTTAAGCTGATATTGCTTTTAAAGTGGGAATATGAAGGAATGCGCCTATGAAGAAGATTGTTATGCTGACCTGCCCCCGTGCGGAGACCGTCTGCACCGGCGCAGGATGTTTTTCTGCATTGAATGGGCGGACTCATCGTTTTCGTGAATATGGAGATGAAGAATTGCAGGTGTCCGCTTTTATGAAGTGCAGCGGGTGCGGGCATTTTCCCGGGCAGGATAAAGGACTTGATGAAAAAATCGAGCGGATTCTGGAAATACATCCGGACGCAGTTCATTTGGGAATCTGCTGCTGCAGCGACGGGGAAAGTAAGACTCTTTGTAAAGAGGTGGAGATGATCACTGCTATTTTTAAGAAATCGGGGATACCTGTTGTGCGGGGTACGCATTCTGTTTTTTAAGAAGATTCCTTATTTTCCTACGGTCGAAACAAGGTCAGGCCGGCAGGAAAATGGAATATAAGATTTTCACAGATGGTTAGTGATTAAAGAAAGGAGGAAGTTATGAGAAAATGGCTTTTGGCTTTCGCTGCTCTGATTTTTTCTTTATGCTTGTCTCATATGGCTTTTGCCGCAGAACATTCGGCAGATACGATGATCTTGGATTGGCGTACGGAAAAGGTCTGGATGGAGCATGGAGAGCTTTGCGTGCGGGGAACATTTTATAACAGACGAAGTGACTTGACGGTTACAAAGCTTGATGAAATGATTCTCCAGATTACTTTTACAGGAACTGATGGGAAAACATTTCAATTCATCGGGCGTCCGAAAAGACTGCCCATGTTGAAATTACCGGCCAACGGAAGTAAAAAAGTCACTTTTAATTTCGGGCCCTTTTCAGGGGAATGGAAAGATTGGGCCACGAAAGAAGATTATTCATTCAGTTATATTAATGGTTCAAGATGGTAAAGCTCAGAGGAGAGAGTATTCATGAAAAAAGGTATGAAATCAGCTTTTGCCGCCACGCTGGCGTTGACGGCCTGTTTTGGCGGAATTTCCACATATGCCGCATTTGATGAAAATTTGAATGTGTATACATTAGATGCGGTTGTGGTTGAAGCGGATAAGACAAAGAATAAATTCGGGGACACGGTTACAGAACAGTCTTATTACCGTACGGGCGGCGATGTGAAAGTTATCACCCGTGAAGAAATTGAAAAACGTCATTATACAGATGTAACAGAGGCGATTAAACGCGTTCCCGGTGTGACATTTACAAATGCCGGTTATCGTGGCGGTCAGTATGGTTATAATTCTTACAATAACAGTATGGCTATCAATGGGGATTCAAGAGTTATTGTTCTCATAGATGGCCGCCGTGTGGATAATGCAGCCAGCTATAGATTTGGTGCTAGTAATGCAGCTGGCGGCAGGACTATGGTTGATCTTAATCAATTGATAGGAATGGAAGACGTAGATAAAATTGAGGTTATCAAAGGACCGGGGGCATCTGTCTACGGCGCTGATGCTACAGGTGGAGTTATCAATATCATTACAAGAAAAGGAACCGATCATGTAGCAGGGGCATTGGATTTATCTACAGGATCTTGGGGACATCATGTTTATAGTGTGAATGTATCCGGCGCGACTGATCAGAAAGAACCGATGCGGTATTTTATTTCTGCCAGCAGAAATATGTCAGGTGACAGCAAGTATCGTGATGGTATTACCGGTGAAAATCATACATACAACGGTACTTCGTATAAAGAAGACAGCGTCAATGTCCGTTTGGATAAAGAGCTGGGCGGAGATAAAAATCTGAAGATCTGGTATAACCACAAAAACGGAAAGGACGGCTATCCGATTACCGCCCGTGACTGGAGATATTGGAGTGAAGCTGATTGGAACCGTATTATTGAAAGAACGACGAGACCGGGGGGATATGGTAATACTGATAATCCGGGATATAGAAATCTGTTTTCATTAGATGCACTTTCCGGGTCCTACAATGCGTATAAGAGCAATGATATTGATGTAGTTTATACTTTTAAAAAAGATAATGGCATGGACAGCTTTATCCGTGTATATAGCCAGCACCATGATTATTGGGGGATTGATCGTTATCCGTCCTGGATTTTGGATGATGGATCCTATGTGCCGTTTCCCGGCAGCGCTGCATGGTCAAATTTTATCAAAAATTATCGTCGTGCCGGATGGGATGATCTGACAGATAAAGAAGCGGAGAAAAATCATGGTATCCAGCTGCAGTTAGGCAAGTCCTTTGGCAGGCATGATATTTTAGGTTCTATTACTTATGATAAGTCTGTTATGAAATTGATGAATGACTACGGTCCTGTGGAAAATACAGAGTATAGAAGAAATACTTTGACGGGGTATGTACAGGATAAGATTCACGTCAATGATAAGTGGGATGTTACTCCTGCACTGCGCTATTCCCATTATAATTCATTTAGCGGGACACATCAGGCGAAGCGTGATTCTTCAGGGAAAATCGTAAAAGATAGTTCCGGCAATGTGGTTTATGTTGATTCTAAACATCGTGGAGATGTCAGCACATTTACTCCTGTAATCAATACGGAATACATGTTTTCTGATGATTTCAGTGCTTATGCAGGATGGACGAAGATTTATCGCCCAATCAAAGGAAGAGACTATGCTACTGATGCTTATGGCGGCGGATCTTTGAAAGATGAAAAAGGCGATGTCTGGACCATTGGTTTGAGAAAGGGAATTGGCAAGAATACCGAGGTCACAGTTCATTATGACTGGACAAAGATGTCTAATGCGATTACCCAGTATTCTGTTGATGATCCTTCCATTCCGGGACATAGACTGACACGTTATGTAAATGCAAAAGAAGATAAACAGTCTTTTAATATTACCGTGGATCACAAGTTTAATGACCATTGGAATTTAGGACTTGCTTACACGCATTTTAAAGATACTTACCGTGCGAAGGATGGTATTCAATACACAGATGTAGGGCTTGGTGAATTGAGTAATGTAAACACGCAAATCAACAAGCTTCGTCCGGCAAACCATTTTACGATGAATTTGTCTTATGAGAACAATAAATTCTATTCCGGATTATTGGTCAATTGGTATACGGGAATGGATACAACTGCTTATACTGATAATCAATTCCTTGTACTGGATTGGAATATGAACTATGAATTAAGGAAAAATATAAACTTATACTTATCTGTAACGAATCTGACGAATGAGTCTTATGAAAATGCCTATTCTGCATATAACGGTTTGGGTGCTGCTCCACAGCCGGGACGTGCATGGATGGTTGGGGCCCGTTACAAATTCTGATTTGATTTTTACACGAAACGCGTCATGCTTCGGCGGGCGCGTTTTTACATGCGGCTTTTTTATAAGGAATAGAAGAGAAATTCCTGTTTTGCACACAAAGTTTTTCAGATTTTTGATAAAATATTTTAGATTTTTAGTAAAATTTGGAGAAAATAATCAATTTTTTTAAGATTTGCTATTGGCAGCAGGCAATAAAATGTATTACAATAAAACAAAATAATAAGAAAATGTTTACGCAATGGTGCAGGTGGGTGAAAAGAGGAATCTGATGAAGTATTTTTATCCGGCCATTTTTACCTTGGATAGAAAAAAGAATGAATTCCGCGCGGTGTTTCCTGATTTGACAGGGTGTGCCGTGAAGGCGGAGTCTATGGCAGAGGCTGCGCGGAAAGCGCGGGAAGCTCTCGGTATGGCGCTTATGGAACTGGAAGAAAAGGGAATCGAGTTTCCGGCGGCTTCTGATGAATGCGCTCTTCAGCGTGCTTATCCCTACTGCCAGGTGGGCGTGGTGCTTTTGGATATGGATGTGTACTGCGCATATCGCGAGTATCGGATGGAACAGGCGGAATTGGATTCTGCTGAATGGGCGGAGAAATCTAAACACCGCCGCCTTACACTGTTTCAGAAAGTTTTTGGAGGCAGATAGAAAAACAGAAGAGGCCTGTGCGGGTCTCTTTTTTTGTGTCTGCTGTCATTTTCGTGCAGCAAGGCGGAAAATGAAGCGGTCAGTCCGCCTTGTATACTATTTTGAAATCAGGTTATAATAATCACATTGAATTTCAGTCGGCCGAAGGACCGTTTTGAAATAAGACCGCGGCAGATATTTAAAAGGCAGTTTGTTGAAATTGGTTTCATAAAGGAGTCTTATGTCTGATTTTCTTGATTGGAGTACTTTGATTTATCGTGCGCCGGCGCTTTTGATTGCCATGGCGCTTCATGAATATGCCCATGCGTACGTATCGGACAGTCTGGGGGATCCCACGCCGTCCATGCAGGGGCGGCTTACGGCGAATCCTCTGGTTCACTTGGATATGGTGGGGCTTATGCTTCTTGTGATCTGCGGTTTCGGCTGGGCGAAACCGGTTGAGATCAATCCGAATTATTATAAGAATTTCAGAAGCGGCGTGATGAAGGTTTCTTTTGCCGGGCCGGGGATGAATCTGCTTATTTGTTTTCTGGCGGAGTGCATTATGCTGCTGATGATGAAGCTCGGGCTTTTAACGGCGGGGCAGCCGGGGCATTTATTTCTTTATTGGATTATGCTGTACAATGTGTGGTTCGCGTTTTTTAATTTGATTCCCGTGCCGCCGCTGGACGGCTCCAAAATTTTGGAAATGGTGCTTCCCGGTAAATTGGCTTTTGCATTCCACAATTTCAGTTACCGTTACAGTTTTCTTCTTTTACTGTTCCTGGTTTTCAGCGGCATGATAGGACGGATTATTAATCCGCTGGCGCAGTTTTATACGGGAACGACGATCCGCCTGATTGCTTCCGTGCTGCAGATGTAATGCAGAAAGGTGTACTATGTCTTTAACGTGGGCGGTTTTTGAAATACTGGGGACTGTGGCATTTGCTTTTTCCGGAGCGGCTGTAGGACTGACAAGGGGGATGGATGTTTTCGGCATTGCGCTCTTATCTGTGGTGACGGCGGTGGGAGGCGGTATTCTTCGTGACGTGCTGGCGCAGAAAGTCCCGGTGGTGTTGTATGAAGATGTGTATGCCATGGCTTCGGTTGTCGGAGGTATCGTTATATGCGTCCTGTATCCGCTCACGGGGATTATATATGCGTCATGGGGCGGATTTGGCGCGGTTCTTCTTCTCCGCATCTGCGCGATCCTTTTCGGGTGGAGACTCTATCATCCCGCAAGGGCGCACGGCAGCGGAAGTGGATCGCAGGAATGAAAGCTGGCAGATTGTTTTTGATTACCTGACAGCCGGTAAGAGTATTTTCATGATTTCTATAAACAGTGAAATAAGAGGAGGAGGCTTATGGTGATGGGGAGATGGATTTGCAGTGAACGGAATATTCTTATCTGTCTTTATCTGACGATATTTCTCCTGCCTCTAAGCTCCTGGCTTTTTTACTTTGCCCTTGTTCCGGCGGCATTGCTTTCTATGGGGGACATATTCCTTACGAAGCGGAAGGTCAATTATGGCGGCAAGTGGGGATGGTTTGGCGGGGGCTTTTTAGTCTGCTCGTTTTTATCTGTTTCCGGTGCGGCAGACTTCTTTTTTTCTATTTTTAACTGGTGCTTTCTGCCTCTGGCGTATGCGTTTCTTTATGTGCTTATATCTACATACCTTGTGGGAGAGGAGGGAAAGAAGAAAGCGCTTTATGTCTTTTTGGCGGGTGCCGTCTGCGTTGTCATCTGGGGATTTATACAGTATGCCGATGCGGGATGCATGGCGAGAGACCTGAATGCCGAAGGATGGGTGGATCCTGAGAGGTTTCCTCTTCTGCGGCGGCGCATGTTTTCCACCTTGGGGAATCCGAATCTTTTCGGCGCCTACCTTTTGATGCTTATCAGTGTGTTTGCGCCTTTTGCTATGGGGGAAAGAAATAATAAGAGAAAAATACTGCTTGCCGGATTTCTTTTTGTTCTTTCCGTATGCCTGGCGCTGACCTATTCCCGGGGGGCATGGATTAGTCTGGCAGGAATAGTTTTAGGCCTTGCGGTCTTTTATGATAAGCGGTTCGGTCTGGTGTTTCTGGCGGTGCCTCTTATTTTATTTTTTTACCATGGACAGGTGGCAGAGCGTTTCATTTCTCTTTTTTCCGGCGAGGATACATCGCTTTCACTTCGCCTGGCTTTGTGGGAAAGTACGATCGCCATGATTGAGGAACATCCTCTGCTTGGGGTCGGCTGGGGGAATTACTGGCTGGCTTATCCGGAGTACAACTTTTTTATAGAGGACGCGGATGTCGTTATTTTCCACGCCCATGATATGTACATCCATATCCCTGCGGAAGTAGGCATTCCCGGCGGCATTTTGTACTTCCTTTTCTTCTTTGGGCAAGGGGTGATGTCATGGCGGATTTGGCGCAGAGGGAAAGGGACTATGAAACTTTTCGGGTTGTCAGGCATGCTTCTTGTTTTGTCGGCAGCCATAGACGGGATCGGAGATTATGCGTTTTTCAGCTGCCCGGTTTCCTGCTGCTTCTGGGCGTTGTCTGCGCTTTGTGTTTCAGAAGAAAGACGGGGTGCGGCAGGGTAAATCAATTATGCGGATCCAAGTACATATAAAAATGTATTTGTCCAATAGGAAAAATTTATAATCCCTGTTAGGGAATTTTGAGAAAGGATAAACGCTCTTTATGGAACTTTATCCGTAAAAGTATGCTATAATAAACAAGGTAATGAGCCAGGGAGGGTTGCTTTACAGCGCCTTCATTCCGAACTGTTTTGATGAAGTTTGGAGGGGACTACCGGGCTAAAGGTTCTGCGGACTGAGAAAAATAACGAATCGTCACCGCGGGCTTTTATATTTTATTTATTTTGGGAGGATGATAGTAATGATCGACATCAATGACAGTGAATTCCTTAGCCGTATCGAGCCTAAAGAACTGCTGGACAAAGTATGCGACGGCAAAACGGCAGCAGCCATGATCCAGCCGGGGGATATCCTGGGAATCAGCGGATTTACACCGTGCGGCTATCCGAAAATCACGATGCATGAACTGGCTGAACGCATGAAGCAAACGCCGTTCCAGGTAGATATCTGGACGGGCGCTTCCACAGGTTCCCAGATTGATGGCGAACTGGTAGAAGTGAACGGGATCAGAAACCGTATGCCCTACCAGACTAACGGTACACTGAGAAAAGCAATCAATGCCGGCCAGATCAACTATTTCGACTTGCACCTGAGCCATGTGGCACAGCAGATCCGTGAAGGTTTCTTCACCAACGTTAAGGGAGAACATGTAACCGGTCCGGATTTTGCGGTCATTGAAGCCTGTAAAATCGTTAAGAGAGACGGCGAAATTGGTATCGTAACTACTACCGCTATCGGCAACTCTCCCGTATTCGTATCCCAGGGTAAAAAAGTCATCATCGAAGTCAATACTACCCAGCCGGTAGCATTGGATGGCATGGCTGACATTTACGAAGTGGCGAATCCGCCGCATCGTGTGCCGATTCCGATCGTTAAAGCCGGTGACCGTATCGGCAAGACCTACATTCCTGTAGATCCGGCAAAGATTGTTGCTATCGTTCCCTGTGATCTGCCCGATGTTACCCGCGCCTTGGCTCCGCTTGATGACGACGCTGAAAGGATGGGAAATAACCTGGTTGATTTCCTGAAGAATGAAGTAAAACATGGACGGCTTCCGGAAAACCTGCTTCCTCTCCAGTCCGGTGTAGGCAATGTGGCAAACGCGGTCATCAATGGCCTCGTTCATTCCGATTTCAAGAACCTGTCCGTATATACGGAAGTTATCCAGGACGGTATGTTTGATCTGATTGATGAAGGCAAAATTGATATGATTTCCGGGACATCCCTGTCCCCGTCACCGGATGGACTGAAACGCTTCTATGCCAATATTGAAAAATACAGCAAGAAGATCATCCTCCGTCCGCAGGAAATTTCCAATAACGGCGAAGTGGCCCGCCGCATCGGCGTAGTGGCTATGAATACCGCTTTGGAAATGGATATTTACGGTCATGTAAACTCCACGCATGTAACCGGTACCAAACTGATGAACGGTATCGGTGGTTCCGGCGACTTTGCCCGCAATGGCGCTCTGTCCTGCTTCTTCTGCCACAGTGTGGCTAAGGGAGGCGCTATCTCTGCCGTTGTTCCGATGTGCTCTCATGTCGATCACACCGAACATGACACCCATGTATTCATCTCCGAACAGGGGGTAGCGGATGTCCGCGGCCTGTCACCGAAGGAAAGAGCGAAGGTAATCATTAATAATGTCGCCCACCCGACTTTCCGTGACCAGCTGATGGATTACTTTGAAAGAGCATGTGCGCTCAACGGCAACAGCCAGACTCCGCACATTCTCTCTGAAGCATTCAAGTTCCATACCAGCCTTGCTGAAACAGGCTCCATGCTTTTTAAAAAATAATTTTCCCATAATACATTCTTTACAAAAAGCATGATTGTTATATAATTGTCTATGGTGATAACTGCTGAGAGCAGAATCATACATGGATCCCGCAAGAGTTCCTCCGCTGTGGTGACAAGACATAATGCGGCATCACAGCAAAAGGCTTTGCGGATCCATACCAATGAAAGCGATTGTCTGCGAAATACAGATGAGAAGAGCCTAAAAGCCGCAATCTGACATTTCTGCCAAGGATGAGACCTTTCCCAATTTTACTTATTTTTTAGGAGGAAGATGAACTTATGGCAAACGAATCCCTGAAAGCCAAACTCGAAGCATACGAAGCTGCTTGCGCTAAATCTTACGCAAAGACTCCGGAAAGAGTTGGTTTAAAACACAATAAGGTGTATACACCTCTTGATATCGAAGGTTTTGATTATGAAAGAGACCTTGGCATCCCGGGTGAATATCCGTACACCCGCGGCGTACAGCCGACCATGTACCGCGGCCGTCTCTGGACCATGCGTATGTATGCAGGCTTCGCTACCGCTGAAGAATCCAACAAGCGTTATCGTTACCTGATTGAAAACGGCGGTTCCGGCCTGTCCTGTGCATTTGACCTTCCGACCCAGATCGGCTATGACTCTGATGACAAAATGGCTATCGGCGAAATCGGCAAGGTAGGTGTAGCCATTGATACCCTGAAAGATATGGAAATCCTTTTCGACCATATTGATCTGGGCAAGGTTTCCACATCCATGACCATCAACGCACCGGCATCTGTACTGCTGGCTATGTACATTGCAGTCGCTGAAAAGCAGGGCGTACCGGCTGATCAGCTCCGCGGCACTATCCAGAATGATATTCTGAAAGAATACGCAGCCCGCGGAACCTATATTTTCCCGGTTAAACCGTCTATGCGTCTGATTACTAACATTTTTGAATACTGCTCCAAGAATGTACCGAAGTGGAACACCATTTCCATCTCCGGCTACCATATCCGTGAAGCAGGTTCCACCGCTGCTCAGGAAATCGCTTTCACCATCGCTGATGGTATCGCTTACATCGAAGCGGCTCTGAAAGCAGGCATGAAGATCGACGACTTCGCAGGCCGTCTGTCCTTCTTCTGGAACGCTCACAACAACGTACTTGAAGAAGTTGCTAAATTCCGTGCATCCCGTCGTCTCTGGGCTACGATTCTGAAAGAACGTTTCCATGCTCAGAACCCGAAGTCCATGAAACTGCGTTTCCATACCCAGACAGCCGGCTCCATGCTGACAGCTCAGCAGCCGAACAACAACATCGTTCGTGTTGCTCTCCAGACAGCAGCGGCAGTTATGGGCGGAACACAGTCCCTGCATACCAACTCCCGTGATGAAGCTCTTGCTCTGCCGACTACTGAATCCGTAACCATCGCTCTGCGTACACAGCAGATCGTTGCTTATGAATCCGGTCTGGCTGACGTAGTCGATCCGCTGGGCGGCTCCTATTATGTAGAAGCTATGACCAACGCCATCGAAGCGGAAGCTAAAGAATACATCCGCAAGATTGATGAAATGGGCGGCGCTGTTGAAGCTATCGATAAAGGTTATATCCAGAAAGAAATCCAGGATTCTGCTTATGCATGGCAGATGGCTGTTGAGTCCGGCGAAAGAACAATTGTCGGCGTCAACAAGTTCACTATGGAAGAAGCTCCGGTTGAAGGCCTCCTGAAGGTTGACGCATCCGCCGGCGAATTCCAGAAGAACAAACTGGCTAAAGTTAAGGCAGAACGTGATAACGCAAAGGTTAAGGAAGAACTGGCCAAGCTGGAAGTTGCAGCTGCTGACGAATCCGTCAACCTGATGCCTGTTATCCTTGACTGCGTACGTGCTTACTGCTCTCTCGGCGAAATTTGCGGTGTTCTCCGCAAAGTATTCGGCGAATACAAAGCACATAACACACTTTAATCTTAACTAAAATTCTGGAGGTATATAACTATGGCAGAAAAACGTATCAGAGTACTCGTTGCTAAACCGGGTCTTGATGGACATGATCGCGGTGCAAAAGTAGTTGCCCGCGCACTTCGCGATGCAGGTATGGAAGTTATTTACACAGGTCTTCGTCAGACTGTCGCTCAGATCGTTGAAGCGGCAGATGCGGAAGACGTTAATGTTGTAGCACTGAGCCTTTTGTCCGGCGCTCACAACACCCTGTTCCCGGAAGTAGTAGAAGCACTGAAAGCTAAAGGAATGGAAGATGTTCTCGTTATCGGCGGCGGCGTAATCCCTGCCGGTGACATCCCTGGTTTGAAAAAGGCCGGCGTAAAAGCTATCTTTACACCTGGCACACCGACCAAGGAAATTATCGACTTTATCAAAGCTAACGTATAATTGACATTCTCTTCTATCCAATAGAAGCTCGATAGTTGCACAGGGCTGCATTTGCTGTGGCCCCATGCCTCTATTATTTACTCTTAAAAAGGCGGTGTACCCATGGAATTCTCAATGAAAAATTTTTGGGACGGTTCCAGACGTGCCTTAGCGAGAGCAATAACCATCGTTGAAGACGAACGTGATGGCTGGGAAGATATCATGAAAGAAATCTACCACCATACCGGTCGTGCACAGGTCATCGGTATCACTGGTGCACCTGGTGCGGGTAAGAGCACACTTTCAGATGCGCTGATTAAACAGTACAGAAAACAGGGTAAGAAAGTCGGCATTGTGGCTATCGATCCGACTTCTCCATTCTCCGGCGGTGCTATCCTTGGCGACCGTATCAGAATGAATGACCTCACACTGGACGAAGGTGTATATATCCGCAGTATGGGTACCCGCGGCAGTCTTGGCGGTTTGTCCAGAAAGACTACCGATGCGGTAAAACTGATGGATGCTTTCGGTCTCGATGTCATTTTCATCGAAACAGTAGGCGTAGGGCAGTCAGAAGTAGATATCGTCAAGAATGCGGATACAACACTCGTTGTGCTCGTACCCGGACTGGGTGATGATATTCAGGCGATTAAGGCAGGCATCCTTGAAATCGGGGATGTATTCTGCATTAATAAATGTGATCGTGACGGCGCGGACCGTCTGAATGTTGAAATCGAAATGATGCTTGATTTGGGTGAAGCCCAAAACTGGCGTCCTCCTATTGAAAGGACGATTGCAAACAAGGACGAAGGCGTCGCGGACGTTGTCAAATCTCTTAATTCCCATCGTAAATATCTTGAAGAATCCGGCTTGCTGGAAGAACGCAGACGTGAACGCGCCCGCACTGAGATGGTAGAGATGATTCACGACCGCATTTCCCGTCATGTTATGGAAGATATCGTACAGACGGGTAAATTTGCTGACTACGTAGAACAAGTCTATGAAAGAGAAAATGATCCTTTCACAGTCGTTGATTCTATCGTGGGAAATATATTTAAATAATTCAAAGGAGGAATTATTATGGCATTCAAAGTATTATGTGTAGACCATGTCGGCGTAGCTGTTAATGATCTGGCGCTGATCAAGAAGCAGATGAAAGATCTGCTGAACCTTGAACCGTCCCTTCCGGATGAAACGGTAGAAGAACAGCATGTAACGACAAGCTTCTTCAAACCGTCCGCACAGAGCGAAGCATGCGAACTGGAATTCCTGGGTTCCACAACTCCGGACGGCCCGATTGCCCGCTATATCGCTAAGAACGGCGGCAAGAACGGTTTCCAGCATGTAGCTCTCCGCGTAGACAACATTGTCGAAGCGCTTGCTGCACTTCCGGAAGATGCAAAGCTTGACAAGCATTGGAGAGTTGGTGCTGGCGGCTGCCACATCGCATTTATGCACCCGAAAGCTACCGGCCTTCTGCTGGAACTGACCGAACGCCCCGGCGGCCCGTCTTTCTAATAGCATAAGGATCGGTCCCTATGCTATAATAGGGACGTCCCGGTAAGGGACCAATATTTTTGGAGGTGTAAGAATGGCAACTGTTGCAGAAAGAATTGAACTTCTTCACAATAACCTCGCACACGTAGAGGCTATGGGTGGAGAAAAGAAAGTTGAAAAACAGCATGCAAAAGGCAAACTGACGGCCCGCGAAAGACTTGCTCTTCTGTTTGATGAAGGCTCTTTTGTAGAAGTCAATGCGCTTGTTAAGTCCCGCTGCTACAACTTCGGCCAGGAGAAGAAAGATCTCCCCGGCGAAGGTGTCGTTACCGGTTATGGTACCGTAGACGGAAGACTCGTATTCGCATTTGCCCAGGACTTCACGGTAGAAGGCGGCTCCCTTGGTGAAATGCACGCTGCGAAAATTGTTCACGTAAACGAACTGGCTCTTAAAGTCGGTGCTCCTTGCGTAGGCCTGAATGATTCCGGCGGAGCCCGTATCCAGGAAGCAGTAGATGCTCTTTCCGGCTATGGCAAGATTTTCTGGTGCAATACCATTGCATCCGGCGTTATTCCTCAGATTTCCGCAATTATGGGACCGTCTGCAGGCGGCGCCGTATATTCTCCGGCATTGACCGACTTCATCTACATGGTAAAAGGCACCTCTCAGATGTTCCTGACAGGACCGGCAGTAGTTGAATCCGTAACCGGCGAAAAAATTACCGCTGAAGCTCTCGGCGGTGCTATGACTCACAACCGTACATCCGGTGTTGCCCAGTTCGCAGCTGAAAACGACGAAGACTGCATTAAACAGATTCGTTACCTGCTTTCCTTCCTGCCGAGCAACAACATGGAAGATGCGCCGATTGTTGAAACCGGAGATGATCCGACCCGTACAGATGAAAGTCTGGATACCCTTATGCCGGAGAACTCCAATGCACCATACGATATGTATGATGTAATCAAGTCCATCGTTGATAACGGTGAATACTACGACGTAGCTAAGGAATGGGCTAAGAACATCATTACCTGCTTCTGCCGTATGGATGGACAAACCGTAGGCATTATTGCCAATCAGCCTAACTTCATGGCAGGCTGCCTTGACTACAATGCTTCCGACAAAGGCGCCCGTTTCATCCGTTTCTGCGACTGCTTCAATATCCCGGTTCTGAACATTGTCGATGTTCCCGGCTTCTTGCCCGGCAAGCAGCAGGAATATGCGGGTGTAATCCGTCACGGTGCTAAGATGCTGTTCGCATACTGCGAAGCAACCGTACCGAAGATTACGCTGATTCTCCGTAAAGCATACGGTGGTTCTTACATCGCCATGTGCTCCCGTGAACAGGGGGCTGACCAGGTATTCGCCTGGCCGACCGCAGAAATTGCCGTTATGGGACCTGCCGGCGCAGCAAATATCATTTTCAAGAAGGATCCGCAGAAAGAACAGCGTACACAGGAGTATGTTGATGAATTTGCAACTCCTTACAAAGCTGCAGAACGCGGCTATGTAGACGCAGTTATTGATCCGAGAAACTCTCGTCCGGTCGTTATCAATGCTCTGAAGATGCTTGCTTCCAAACATGAAGTACATCCGGCTAAGAAACACGGAAACATTCCGCTGTAATATATGTTTACACATTGATAATATTTGAAAGGATGGGTTTGGATGAATAACGATACAGTTATGTATATCGCGGTAGCAGCTGCCATTCTGGCAGTCATAGCCCTGATCATGATCTGCCAAGTACGTTCATCTCTCAATCAGTCCGCAGCACCGGCGGCAGCAGCTAAAAAGGCGGCGCCGGCAGCAGCTTCGAGAGCCGCTGATAATGGTGCTGTTGTAGCAGCCATTGCAGCAGCAATCGTTGCTATGGGCGGCGGAGAAATCGTTTCTATCCGCCCGGCAGCAAGACCTGGCTGGACCACAGGCGCCCGCATTGCAGGTGTTTCCGGAAACCAGCAGTTCTAATTGAAAGTTGAAAGTACAAAATTAGGAGGAAGAACAATGAGAAAATTTACCGTAACAGTTAACGGCCAGGATTACGATGTAGTAGTTAAAGACAGCGGCGCAGCAGCAGCCCCCGC
>ENA-OPXV01000438-OPXV01000438.1-human-gut-metagenome-genome-assembly--contig:-NODE-438-length-14032-cov-1.510052_pt1 | contig 14032 bp, 8 predicted proteins | sample MGYA00241770_ERZ502044 | MGnify/ENA primary metagenome ERZ502044 (study PRJEB25962, sample SAMEA1965852) | human gut metagenome | biome: human gut; feature: human-associated habitat; material: faeces...
CCATTCAGATACAATGATATAGGGAAATCATGGTAAGAAATGAACCATCTACGTGTGATTGATGTCGTATTTTATTATAAGGTTAATGCGAGCAAAAAGTCTGTTTTTATTAGAGGAAAAGTTTGTATGCCGTAATATAATATCGTACCTTTACAGGAATTAAGCGATAAACAATATTGGTAGATAAACAGACAAAAAAGAATGAAAATAACTTTAATCAGACAAGACAGCGGGAGTGGAAAAGAAGCTCTAAGCATATGCGAAGCAGGTACATTATTCAACAAAATGAAAACGGAGACAAAATCGGGACACATTACGGCTTTGCGAAACCTGATACCGATGCTGGAAGGTACGTACAGCCAGTACGAACATATAGACAAACTGCCATATATCTATTCTGCCGTAGAATGTACCCGCACTAAAGAAGGCGAACGAAAAATGAAACAATATAACGGACTGGTGCAGTTGGAAGTGAACCGGCTGGCAGGCCCGTCCGAAATGGAATATGTGAAACGGCAGGCGGCACTCTTGCCTCAGACTTTCGCCGCATTCTGTGGTTCCAGTGGCCGTAGCGTGAAGATATGGGTGCGTTTTGCCCTGCCGGATGACAGAGGACTGCCCGAAAAAGAAGCGGAAGCGGAATTATTTCATGCTCATGCCTACTGGCTGGCGGTAAAGTGCTACCAGCCGATGCTTCCTTATGATATTAATCTGCAAGCACCGGTGCTGACACAGAAGTGTCGCATGACACTGGACGAATCTCCATATTACAATCCCGATGCAGTGCCGTTCTGTCTGGAACAACCGCTCGCTATGCCCGGTGAAGAAACTTTCCGGCAGCGCAAGCAGGGTGAAAAGAATCTGTTGTTGCGATTGAAACCGGGATATGAGTCTGCAAAAACTTTCACGAAGATTTATGAAGCGGCGTTGAACAGGGCATTTCAGGAAATGGAAGACTGGAAGCGTGGAGATGATTTGCAACCTTTGCTTGTACACCTTGCCGAGCATTGTTTCAAAGCGGGTATCCCCGAAGAAGAAGCGGTCCGGCAGACACTCATTCATTACTATCGGGAAGAGGATGAGCGAATCATACGCTCGACGATTCATAATCTTTATCAGGAATGTAAGGGTTTTGGTAAGAAAAACAGTATCGGAAGGGAGCAGGAGACGGCTTTTCTGCTGGAAGAATTTATGAACCGTCGTTATGAATTTCGTTTTAACACCGTGTTGGATGATCTGGAATACCGCCAGCGTGATTCCATCCACTTTTACTTTAAGCCCGTGGACAAACGTGTGCGCAACAGTATCTCTATCTGTGCCTTGAAAGAAGGGATCAATGCCTGGGATCGTGATGTAGACCGTTTTCTGAATTCGGAATATGTTCCTTTGTACAATCCTGTAGAAGAATATCTTTATGATGTCGGCCGTTGGGACGGGAAAGACCGTATCCGTGCATTGGCAGGATTGGTTCCATGCACGAATCCGTACTGGCAGGAGTTGTTTTATCGTTGGTTTCTGAGCATGGTGGCACATTGGAGAGGGGTAGATCGGCAGCATGGAAACAGTACGTCACCTTTGCTTGTTGGTTCGCAAGGGTATCGTAAGTCAACATTTTGCCGGATTATCCTGCCGCCTGAATTGCGTTTCGGCTATACGGACAGTATCGATTTCAAGAGTAAGCAGGAAGCGGAGCGTTATTTAGGACGTTTTTTTCTGATCAACATTGATGAGTTCGATCAGATCAATGTCAGCCAGCAGGGGTTTCTGAAGCATTTGTTGCAAAAGCCTGTTGCTAACTTGCGCAAGCCTCATGGCAATACTATTCGTGAAATGCGTCGTTATGCTTCCTTTATCGGCACCAGCAATCAGAAAGATTTGCTTGCCGATCCCAGTGGCAGCCGTCGTTTTATCTGTATTGAGGTGATAGCTCCTATCAAAACCAATGCTACCATCAATTACAAACAGCTTTATGCTCAGGCGATGGAAGCCATTTATAAGGGTGAGCGTTACTGGCTGGATGATGAGGATGAAAAGATTTTGAAGCAGACGAACCGTGAATTTGAGCAGGCGAGCCCGTTGGAACAGTTGTTCCATTGTTATCTCCGTCCGGCGGAAGAAGAGGAGGGAGGCGAATGGATGACGTCCATGCAGATTCTGAATTATTTGCAGACGAAGACACGGGACAGGTTGGCTATCAATAAGGTAGCTGTGTTCGGCCGTGCGCTTCAGAAGCTGAATATTCCCTGCCGGAAGTCCGGTAAGGGGACACTTTATCATTTGCTGAAAATAGAATAATTGGTAGTAACGTGAGGGCAAACGGTTGCTCTCACGCTGCTACCATTGGATCTCTAATCGCTGTAACTCCGATGAATAGGGGGATTGAGGCGAAAATGAGAGCGTGAGGGCAAAAGTGCTGTCATTTTATATGTGGTTGAATTACTTCTTCCATTCGTTGGAGTTCCCAGCCACGGAATTGCATCACAATGCAATGTAACTTTGTATTCTGTATCAATTGGCGAACTTTCGGTGCGGCTGCATATCCCTTTATCTGCTCAACGGCTTCTTCCCATTGGATTTCGGCTTTCGCATCGGAATCTTTTTCTGAAAGGTATTTTAGCTCTATGATGTAGCTATGATTCACTTCATAATGCAGTAGGTCCGGCATAAGGAACAGGTCACAGTAACCGTGATTCAGTTCCACTTCCGGGGCAGTCAGGTAATAAGCATTTACGCTCAGGTAGGCAGTAAAGAATCCTTGAATATTCCGTTCGCCTTCAATCGCACTACGTACTGAGGAGTTTTCCTTGTAGGCATGAGCGATGAACTCTAAAGATTTTTGCCAGTGACCGTCGAATGCCATGTCATCAAATAAATCTCTTAAGCCATTCAAGTCAATATGCCGTTTCTCTTGATATTCCTCTAACAGAAAATCGTAATACTGCTTGCGTACATTATTGTTGGGAATACCCAGTATCAGGCGGACTCCTCGTGTACCGGTAATGGTCAGCATGCCATAATAAAAGAGCAGGCTGGGAAAGATTTCCGGATTGGCTATTTCGCTGGCGGGGAAGGTTGTCACTAAGTTGGTGATGACTTCTCCTTCTTCGGTGATTTTGCGCAACACACCTTTACGATTTCCGTCGAGCTTGTCCAATCGGATCAGTTTTTTCATTTTATTGTAATCCGTGCGGGTATTAGGGTCAATCATTTGTTCGGGAGATTTCCCCAACGTTATGTAATGACGCAGATAATAAAGTACCATGTCGCAGTTGAACATCTTCGGATCACGTTCCAGACTTTCTTTGGCAAAGCAATAATTGTCATACCACGGTTTTATTTCCCGAATCAGTGCATCTATGTCTGTATCTGCCGGCAGTTGTCCGGCGTCTTTATAGTACTGAAACATGGTCCGCACATCTGTCTCACTGAATCCCAGCATCATATTGAATTGGAAATCGGTGCTGATGTTCCAGCCGATATTGAATCCGCTGGTGAGATCATCCAATGTAACGGGGCTGACACCTGTCATGAAGATGCGTTCGAACATTCCTTTAAACTTTTTGAAAATCTCCCGGTAGAATCCGCTGGCGTGAGTCAGGGCATGATAGATTTCATTACCTTGTTCGTTCAGAACCACGTTGGTGAAGTTGTCATATTCGTCAATAATCAGATAGAGATGGGAACCATTGTTGCGGGCTTTTCGATCCAGAAAATTCAGCTTATTGGTGGAACCTTCCAGTTGCTTCATTTCTAATGCAAATCCCGGATAATAGTATGGTTCATAAATGGATGCGAAGTCATCCAATCCACCGCAGCAATAATCGTCAAAGTTCTGTGCCAATGTACCGTCGATTCCGCCTATGCGTGAGAAATCAAGAAAAAGTATCTGAAAAGTTCCCTGTAGGGGAGTTGGCTGACTGCCTATCCACAAATTACCAAAGCGTTTCTGAAACTTTTCTTTTTGCGAAATATCATAATAGGTGCGAAGCATGCTCAGGAAGATACTTTTGCCGAAACGCCGGGGGCGGATAAAGAATAGACTGTTGGGCTGCTGTTCCAGCAGAGGCAGATACATGGTCTTATCTACATAATATTGATTCTGCTCTACCACTTCCACGAAATTGGAAACTCCATATGGGATTCTTTTCACATCTTCTATCATATTTCCTGTTATTTTAGTTCATTGCTCACGGAATAAGACAAAAGTAATCTATTCCGGCTGAAAGAACAAAGAAAAGGGGAGGAAAGTTGGAACTTAGTCTTTATTCACAGTCGCCTCAACCAGACTATCCATATCAAAATCAATATTATAATCCTTTTCTATTTTAATCCTTCTTATTTGATTGACCAATGAATGCGGTTTCACCCTTCGGGTCATCTCTATTTCCAGCAACCTTTCGGGAAAGCGTTTACGGATTTCATCTATATTTCTCATGAAAAGTGAATCTTTATTTTCGTAGAGAGAATTGGCAGCTTCTGCCAGAATAAAAGCTCCCAAGCTGTCGGGATATTGTTTTAGTACTGCTTGAAGGAAGACCTTGCTTTTTCCAAAACTTTCGTGAGCTTCAGCGTGCATATCTTTGGCAGCTTGAAGTAGTCCCAGTTGGAACAGATACTCACCGGTAATTGCGTTTTTCTCCATAGCAAGTGTTTGTATGTATAGGGCGGAGTCCAGTTCTCCCATTTCAGATAAAAGTTTGGCTTTCATGCCGTAATAGTCGGGATTTAAACTGTCGATTGCCAAAGCTTTGTCCAGAAAGCGGATGCATTTTCGGGTGGAGTCTACATCGCAAGAAGATTCCATTAATGTCATTGCTTGCCGGTAGAGGCTGTCTGCCTGAAGATTGATACAATGAGGAGTGATGTCTACTTTAGACTCTTGCTGGGAATGGCAACCTGTAGCTGCAATAATCATTGGCAAGATAGTTAATAAGAGGCTTAATTTCTTGGGTTTCATATTCATAATTCTTATCATCCAATTTTATAAAAAAGTAAGACTGGCGAAGAACTCGATAAGAAAATGTGTCTAATCTGATCTTATTTTGTTCTTCGTCAGTCTTTTCTTGTTTTACTTAAATGCCTAGCTGTTCTCTTGCCCAGGCTTCATCATGTCTTATTCTGTAAAGGTATATTTCGGACATATTCCACCATGCACTGCCTGCGACAGTATAATCCAATGGATCTTTGTCACGGCGAGCCGTAGGAGTAAATCGGATATAGTTGTAAGCTTGCTTTCCACTCACATTGTTTTTAGCTGTGGCATGGCCACCGTTTGTTGTCGGCAGATTGAATTCTTCATTACCCATACTTTCAAAGAACTCACCGTTCATACTTCCATATATTGTTGCGGCTTTTACGTCACCTCCGTTATTCACTCCGCTTTGACGTGCATCATATTCAAAACAAAGGTCCTTTAATGGTTTGTTCAGTTTGATCTGGACATAATGTGCTTCTGTTGTAACAGGAGCATTCCACTTGGTATGATAATAAGTATTCACCTTCCCGTCAATCAATGCCGGTAAACCGCCTCCGTCTCCGACATGATTAGCATTGTCGGAAAGCATATCGATAGTAAGAGTAACACGTTCCATTTCGGAAGCTTCGCCGGAAATGCCTGTTATTGTTACCGGACTATCTGTCTCCATACCAGTCGGACCATAGGTGTTGATAGTAAATGAGTATTCACCTGCACATTGGTAAGTATCATCTATGATATAGGATGTTGTCTTATAGTCATTTATTAAGATCTCTTTATTTTCTTTCGTGACTTTATCGTAATAGGTAATCTTTATCTTGTTGAAGTCTACATCTTCAGGTATCTCCCATTGCAGCTGAATACTTCCGGCTCCCGGAGTAGCAGTAGCATTGATCACATTTAAAGGAGGTGTCGCGATAAATCCGGCCTGTTTTACTGTGACTACGAACTGACTTGGTACTTTGTCGGTGCTATTGGTACTCTTGAAGGTTATCTTTCCTTCACGAGGTTGATTCTCAACTTCAGTGTTGGCTTTAATGATAAAGCTTTCGGAGACATCACGCAGTGCTCTTGAAGCGGGTAATGATACTGGAGTGATCCAGGATTGGGCGGATTCTTCGACTTCATAGGTATATGACACTTCACCGGCAGGAGAATTTACTTTGAAAGGAATAGTGATTGTTTCTCCCATTGCTTTCACTTCATAGATCTTCTTGTCTTCATCGATTTCGACTATATAACCTCTAGGTTGTTGCTTTATCAGGAAAGAAGCTGTATAGCTGTAATTCTGGGAAGACTGGAGGATAATCGTACAATAACGTACGTCAGTCTCGGTGCTTTTATCCAGCGTAAATTTCAGTTCCTGTTTGTTTACGTCTTCCGCTGCACGCGTCTTTGCATCAAATGTGGCAGGTTGCTCTGCCAGACGTATCCAGTTGCAAGTGTCTGGTATAATGATATTATCCAGATTCAGGTTGGTCGCTACAGGAATTGTCAATGTTTCTCTTTCTGCATCTATTATTTCTACATATCCTTCCTGTTGTAGCTTGTCACCTATCAGGATGGCCGGTTCTTTACCAAACTGCGAGACAGTGATGGAATAGCTTTGATGACCATAGGCTACAGTGATTTCTGCCCGGCGTTGTTTGTATATATTGTTTGCACTGGCAGATACGACTACTTTGCCCTCGTGTTGTACTACCTTGCACCATTCTGCATTGGACTGGGCACTCCATCTGTCGAGTGGTACATTGGTCTGCACTTCAATTTCATGTTCTCCTCCCAGAAGTGGGAAAGTGATAGGTGCCTGACTTTTATCAGGAACTACCAGCGTTTCTACTTTAAACTCGGTTTCGTAATCGGGCGAACAAGAGATAAGTCCGGAAGCAATTCCGAATATGCTTGCGAGCCCGATGATTAATATATTTTTTTTCATACTCATTTGATTTGATTACAAGTTATCTACTCTTGGGTTAAATTCATATCGTAGTTTGGCTTTCACTTCCCGGTAAGGGGCGGTGGATTCCAGGCGATATTTATAATGCAGACGGAACTCTTTGTAATAAGTGGCACGTCCGTCGGGAGTACGGATAGCGTTTAACAGGAATGTGTTGTCGTAATCATCGATTGGGGTAAGTTGTACTACATCGACCGGATCCACTTCCACATCATTAACTCTGTCATGCGCTCTGATGGTAAGTTCTCTGGCCTGAGGATTCTCCGGTTGCTGCTCGCCAATTTCCAGAATGATACTCTTAGATACAATTCTGCTTCTTGCTGTCTTATAATCGCCAAGATCTTCATCACCTGCCATCATGCGTACCGAATTGGCACCGATCGGGAATACTTGATTGGCATTTGTCGGTCTACGGACTTCGGGACTACCACTGGGGTTAGGAATTACAATCGTACTGCTTGTATAATTGTAGTAGGTAGAAGTCTTTGTCGTTGCGTAATAGTTTTCTTTATAGATACGCAATAATACATGACTTTTATCCGGATTATAATTAGGTGTTTTTTCCGGATCTATCTTGTAATCCAGAAAATAAATAGAATCCGGTGAAATCCTTTCCAGATTTTTCAGATAGATCGGAAACATTACTTTGGAAGTGCCTGCCTGAATATCCAGTTCCTTATTGGGAAAATCATAGCATTCATCGGGAAGCAGTTTGGCAAATTTTCTTTTTCTATATCAAAGTTGGATTTGTTGTATGCTTTCAGCAAAGAATCCGATTCCAGAAGAGCTACATGGTGTGTGTTAGGGCTTATTTGTGAGCCGCTAACCGTGGCAACCAGATAGATCGTATCTTTTTCTTGTCCTACATTAGCCACCTGCCGGTCGTAGATCAGACTCGAATTACTGAGTAAGCCTACTTCGTTCCGGTATTGTTCCTGGTCGAAATCGTATTCATTGCAAGCACTCAATACACCTATAAGGGTGCAGAGCATTATATTAAATTTCTTTTTCATATTCAGTCTGTTATTCATGTTTTGATATTATCTGTCCCATCCGAAATTCTGGTCGGCATTGGGAACCTTCAGCAATTCATCATGGCGGATCGGTAAGAATACCATTTTAGGCAGTGCAATGCGGTCTCGCACATTTTGTGTATTGATCGTCACAATATTCCAGAATCCTTCATTACCGTTGGCATTTGTACGGTCTTTTGTCACATCCAGTCCCCGCCAGTTGGAGCTGTTGGCATCTTCGTCCAGATAGGTTCCCCACCTGCGCGTATCGAAATATCGGTATCCTTCGTTAAAGAGCTCTACCTGACGTTCATTGCGGATGATTTTTTCAAAATTGTCTGCTTCTGCCATGTCGTTGGCATCTACTCCCGGCAAGCCGACGCGATAACGTATCATGTTGAAATATTTAGTCATTTCTGCCGGATCACGGCTAACGGTTTCCTCAATAAGTGTACCTGTATTGTCGGATACTTCTACGGTCACTGTACCTTCTACACGGTTCAATGCTTCTACATATTCCAGTAGCACTTCACCATAACGAATGATAGGGAACGGTTTAGGGCTGGTGACGAATGCGCCTTTTACACTCCCTTTGCCGTTAGCCCATGAGTCGTCCGGATGAATGTATTTGACGGGAACATAACCGCTGACACTGTAGTCGTTTACGTTATTTCCGGCACCGGCAATTCCGGCATTGGTATCATCGTGAGAATACCAGAATTGCTGATTGACGTAGGAGGCGTCGGTAGAAGCTGAACTCATCGGCCAGTAGCGACCCGGAAAACCTATCGAGGCATAGAAGCGTGCCGAACGATTGGCGTACATCATAGGTACGTTTTCCCTCAGTAGGTATGTCCCCAGTTTTTGGGATTCGCCGGTGAGTCTGCTGAAGTCCGGTTCATATGGATATTCTGCCGATGAATTATGAATAGTCCGCCCATCTGCCATCAGATAGCAATCAATTACCCTCTGCGGCACAGACATTGAACCCCATCCGCCAAACTTGACAGGGAATGAGTGATGGGTATAGTTAGTGACGTTACTGGATTCCATCGCCCAGATGAATTCTTTATTAGTCTGTATGATACCTTCTCCTGTGAACATGTCGGAGTAAGAGTGATAAGGATCGATATTGCCTGCTCCGTCAGGGAAGTTAGCAGTAGGGACATTGGAGGCCAGAGGATATGGGTTCTGGGCATCTGCTTCCACTGTATGTAGCTCGTATCCCATTTTGGTCAGCTGTTTGGCGGCAGCTGCTGCAACGGCCCAGCGTCTCGGGTCATACTCTTGATTGACATAGTAGGCTCCGTCGCTTTTACGTTTCCAGGTCCCGAAACATTTACGGGCTGCAGCTCCGCCATTGAAAAGCGGTGAAGCCTGGAAGAGGCGCAAACGGGCGATGAGTGCCATGGCTGCTCCTTTGGTCGGACGTTGATAATAGTTGACGCTTTGCTCATCCGCCGAATAGATGCCTTGAGTTGCCAGTCGGAATTCATCGCATATATAATCTACAGACTCATCATAGGTAGCCCGTTCGCGATTATAATATTCGGCAGGTTCGGAGGTGCTCAGTTCTTCATCGCCCACGATAATCAACGGTCCCCAGTTCATCAAAAGATGATAATAAGCGTACCCACGCATAAAGTGAACATATCCGATATAACGTCTTCTGTCCATTTCGTTCATATCAGGTACATTGTAGACTTCTTTAAGCATTTTGTTACATCTTGCTACAATGACATACATGTCGTACCATTGGTTTTGGATAGGCAGATTTCTGCTGTTGATGGTACCTACGGAAAATTGTAGTCCCCAAAATTCATTTGTCTGATATTTAAGTGTTATTTCGTCCGAAGCAGATTCCCCCGGATTCCAGGAATTTCCCCAGATAGCCCCTGCGTCGGGAAAACCTTTCGGAGTGTTCCAGAGATAACCTTCAGCATTTTTCTTGCTGTGAAAGATGGAGTCTTCTTTGAAAGTAGCTTCGAAGTATGGGTCTACATCCAGAAAATTGCAGGAACTGAGTAGTAGTGTACTTCCTACTGTTGCTCCCAATATTATTTTGAATAACTTTTTCATGAGTGTTCTATATTATTTTTAGAATTTAAGATAAACCTGGAACGTGTAAGTTGCCGGTATCGGATAAGCGGCCCCGTTTGCAGATGCCTGTTCCGGATCAAAATACTTCACTTTGTCGATAGTAAAAAGGTTGTTGGCAACAAACTCCAGATCGACAGAAGATAGTCCTGTCTTTTTTATCCATGGAGTCTTCAGGTTGTACTTCAGACTGAGTTCCTGAAAGCGCAGGAAAGAACCGTTCCGTTTCCAGAAAGAGGAAAGCTGGGAGTTGTTCGTATTACCTCCGTAGGAGAGACGTGGGAATTCTGCATGGGGATTTTCCGTAGCGGTGGTGCCTGAATACCATGCGGGCGTCCATCTGTTCTTGGGATTGTTGGCCAGCTTGATAACGTTGCCGAGTTCTCCGTTATAGAAGGGAATCCATCCTGCGTCATTACCGAGTCCCGAACGGTAGTAGTCTACTTTTGCCGAACCTTTGAAAAGGAAGCTGAGGGTTAAGTCTTTCCAATGAAAATCGGCTCCGAACCCATACATTACCCGGGGGAGTTGGTTGGAATAAGACAAAGGTACTTTGTCATTGTCATTGATAATACCGTCTCCATTTACGTCACGATATTTGATATCTCCCGGACGAATGCGGCCGAATCCGCTTTGGTCGGCACTTGTGTTGATTTCTTCTTTACTGGAGAAGAGACCTTCTGCAATATATCCGCGAAGGATGTTAAAGGGTTTTCCGGTTACACTCAGATAATCATAAGGTAACTTGTTTTCTTCATAGTAATCAATAATATTCTGAGAGAAAGTGTAATTGCCGCGTACAGTGAAGCTCATGTCTTTATTGATCTGGTGGAAGAATTCGAAGTTTCCGTCAGAACCATAGCTATGCATTTTTCCTACATTTGATTTCGGGACGGTAACCATACCTACAAACTTAGGCAGCGTCACACGATCCTGGAAGATGTGATCACGTGTATCGCGGAAAAAGTCAACAGTGACAGAGAGCTTGTCGTGGAAGAACTTGGCATCGATACCAAAGTTGAGTTTCTTTGCTACTTCCCATTGAAGGTTGTCGGCTCCTTTCACAGTTTCTGTAATACCCCGTTCACGATATCCCCAGTAAGAGGCGGCATTGTCATTGATTAATGTCAAATAAGGGAACCGGTCACCACTGATCTGGTCATTACCTACCTGACCGTAGGAGCCGCGGAACTTGAGGAAGCTTAACCAGGGAATGGCCTCATTGACCCAGTTATAGGATGTCGGTACCCAGCCTACAGCAATGGAAGGGAAGAAGCCGAATCTTTTTCCTTTTTCGAATTGTGCAGAACCTGTGTAACCGAAGTTTGCATCAATGAAATAGCAATTGTTATAGCCATAGGAAACACGTCCTGATAAGTTTTGACGCCGTTGAGGAATGGCATTGATACCCATCGCGTCATACTTCCATTGGGTGTTATGAACATCTTCCATGTAATATAAAGCCAATGCTCCTAGTGAGTGCAAACCAAATGTACGGTCCCAGTTGGCTTTGGCTTCCATGTAGTATTTTCTGTATCTGTTGTTATTTTGTGTATATTTCATGTTCTCTTTGGCAGTACGTAATGTTTTGATGAGTACCCCTTGTGAACTTCTTCCTGTAGCGCGGTAGAGGTCAGGCCATATGTAACGTCCTTCATTGAAATAATTGATATTTTCGCTCATCGCTTGTACCGACGCTGTCATTCCTTTCAGGAATCCTCCGAATTTCTGTTCAAGTTTGAGTGTAAGCATATTACGCTGAGTTTCATCTTGCGTGTATCCGGTGTTATTTAGCATGACATACGGAGAAGCAAGGTCATGTTTTCCATAAGAAGGGAAGGTACCGTCTGAATAGGTTTTAGGAAACATCAGTGGAGTTAGCTGACGGACTGCTGACCATACCGTATTCGTGTTTTGTCCACCCGGGCTGGTATAGTTGGAAATATATCCGTCCAGACCAAAATAAACTTTGGTTGTTTTGGTCAGATTCATGTCAATATTGGCACGATATGTTATTTTTTTATATGACAAAGGCTTTTTGAACAGGTTGTCTTCCTGCCGGTAGGCCGCTCCTTCATCCTGATACCCTAATGAAAGATAATATCTGGCTATGTCGCCTCCTCCTTGTGCATTGATGTAATAGTTCTGTTGGATAGATGTGCGTTTCATTATTTCATCTATCCAGTTAACATCCGGGTAGAGGTCTTTATCCAAATTGTATTTTATCAGATCCAGTTCCAGACGGGAGTAAAGGTCGTCTTCACCCGACATGGCACGTGCCTCATTGGCAAGGAGAGCGTAGTCATAAGCTCCCAGGTATTCGGGCAGACGTTTGATGTGCGATACTTTTAATGTTGCTCGTCCTGTGATGGTAAGTTTGCCTGTTTCTCCACGTTTAGTGGTAACCAAGACCACGCCATTGGCACCTCGGGTACCATACACTGCGGTGGCGGAGGCGTCTTTCAGGATACTGAACGATTTTACATCATCAGGATCAATGTCTTCAAGGCGGCCTTCGATACCGTCAATCAGCACTAATGCACCGGAGCTGGCTCCGAAAGTACTGATACCACGAATCCAGAAGTTGGAGATGTTTTTTCCCGGTTCGCCCGAACTCTGCATGGTGATGACACCAGCCAACCGTCCGCCGATCATGTTGTTGAGGGAAGTACCGGGAGTACTGAGCTGGGCTACATCAATGGTACTGATTGCACCTACTACTGATATCTTTTTTTGTGAAGTCATACCTGTGACCACTACTTCGTCAAGCTTGGTGTCATCTTCTTCCAATGTAACTTTGAGTGTCATTTCATCTTTAGTCACCAGTTTCTCGATAGATTTCATTCCAATAGCCTGAATGACTAATATTTGGTTGGCATCTACTTTGATACTGAATTTACCATCCATATCTGCTGAGGTTCCCACTCCCGGTGCATTCTTAACATAAATGGTAGTACCCGGTAGCGGTTCACCGGTTTTGTCTATTACGACCCCCGCTACAGTAAACTGTTTTTTCTTATTGTCTTGACTGTAACTCGTCAGCGGTATAAGCGCCATGATCAGTACAATCAGTAGAAAATTATTTCTCATATTGTATTTTGTATAAGGTTATTCAATGGATAATTTACGAATCACTTTGTTCTGTGTGTCGGCTACATATACAATAGTTCCATCACTGTTGACTGCTACTCCGCAAGGGAAGTGGAATTTGGCAATTTCCGGACCTCCATCCTTATAACCTTCCGCTCCCGGCAGACCGATAGGTGTGGTTACGGCTGCTCTTTCTTTCGGCATAGTAGTATCTATTACGCGGATGCAGGAATTACCACTGTCAGCAATGTACATTTTTCCGTCGTCGGTGAAACAAATCTGGCGCGGGTGTCTGAATTTGGCGTTCTTCAGCAAGCCGTCTTCCCAGCCCTTCCCGTTCATAACTCCTTCGTAGATTGCTTTTCCTGCGTATGATTCTCCGTTATAAGTGTCTTTATCTTCCGGAGTGATCTTGGATACGTCCACTCTCCAAATCTGGTGAAAATCTGCAAGAGATACATAGAGTACGTTTTCTTCTCCTTTAATAGGGCTGAATGCGATATAGGAGTCACTTCCTGCTTTGCCGCCGTCGCCTGTTGCTACATTAGATATTTTCTTTAGCAAAATTTCTGCTGTACGGTTTTTAGGATTGATTCGAACCAATTGCCCTTTCCACATGACCGTATAGATCATATGATCCAGCTTGTTGATTACAAAGCAATGCTTCCAGTTGTTTTCGTCTACGGTGCTGAGTTCTTCTGATTTCAAGACTGTTCTATATCGGGGAACATAATTTAGAAGTTTTTGCATATCATAATATTTCATGCCGGCATCATCCGGAATGTAAACAGCTTCAGCATCTTTTTCATCAGAATAAGCCGGTGCATTAATATATGCAGTTCCATATTTTAATACAATGGAAGAATTGCTGGCGATGGAAATCATTGAAATGTTTCCGTT